>SAMEA104315427__coassemble_712_pt1 | contig 23975 bp, 10 predicted proteins | sample SAMEA104315427__metabat2_high_PE_023 | metagenome-assembled genome bin SAMEA104315427 (sample SAMEA104315427) | gut metagenome | biome: Monkey gut; feature: monkey-associated habitat; material: faeces | place: China | collected 2013 | reverse complement strand
TTTCTTTATTGTTTACATGGTGCAAATATAAGGGAAATATCTGAAATAGCCAAGGTATTTCCGGTTTTTAACACATCAGGAGGAGTTTCTTGTCCCACAGATTTCTCCTTCTTAATCGGAACTTATTATCTGCGTGTACCCTATATACCTGTAACTTTGCATAGCAAAGCAGCCAGATCTGACTCAGAGGACTTCTTGTACTCAGGTGTTGCCATGTCGAAGAATTCACTTATCTTAGTGTTGCAAAAACAAACAAGAGAATCCAACGATAGCACAGCTTCCATGCATAGTCTCCTCAGCGCGGGATACGTACAGGAAGTTAAGGAGAGTGCATCATAATGGGCAATGCACCCTCCTTGTCATCAGGAAGTTATCATTTGAACTTCCATTCGTCGAATGTGATATTGTTTCCTTTCAGGACAAAACAGAGGTCCATTGTGCCTGTCATATTCTTTTGAAGTTGGGATTCTATGAGTTTCATTTGCGGGGTACCGACTTTGATTGAAGCTATGACTTCTCCGTCCGGCCTATCCCGGCGAACTTCTATGATTCCGTTTCCGGATGCCTTAATTTCCAGACTGGAAGGTACTTTGTTGAATTCCACACCTCTGACAGCAATGATGCCAGTCTTGTTGGGAACGGTAACGGCATACATGTCCCCGATGCTTTTTCCATTTGTAAACTTGACACCTTGTGTGGCTGCTGTGGTTTCGGCCTGCTGGATGATGAACGGATTCATAGGCTGTATCTGTTTTACGCCTTTCAGAGTCTGATTACCCATGTGGATATTCACAGTATTCTCGTCAACTTGTATTTCATCGACACAAACATTACGAAAACCAGCTGTTGTATTGAAACTATGTTGCAAACTCATTGTGTGATAGAATACATACCATTTCCCGCGGAATTTGTGTAGATGTGTATGATTGTTGCTGTAGTCAAATCCATAATCTCCAGGGTTTTTCATATAGTTGTGCTGGTATTTCCAACTTTTGGTTACCAGCGGAGTTTTGCTAGTCATGTAACTCATGCAACAGGTGGTTGGTTTCTCTGTCTGGAGAGGCCAGTCGCTAAAATCTTGCCAATCTATGTTATAAGTATAAACGTATGTGCCGTTGATGTAGTTTAATTCGTTAGCTTCGAAATGATGGGGAGCCCTGATGGGCTTTATCGGGCCATCCACACTAATCATGTCTTTTCCCAAACGCATAATGCGTGCACATCCTCCGCCTACTGTCAGCCAACCTTTTCCATTGTCATCGATGACTACACCCGGATCGAAAGCGGCTTTGCATTCTCCTGCTATGTCGGGAGTGTTTGTGTCTACCAAACTATGATTCAGCGGGCTTGACCACGGTCCTATGGGGGATGTGGATGTCAGCACTGCGGTTCCACCCCCGCTATTGGAGAAATAGAGGTAGAAGTGAGTCTTGCCGTCCGCTTCCTCACGTTTTGCGATCGACGGTGCCCATGATGTTTGTATCCATGGGGCGATGCTGTCTGTTTTAATAATTCCGTGATAGGTCCAGTTTGTCATGTCATCGGTAGACATCATCACCAGAGATTTGATGTATTCGTAGGAGTTTTTTCCGTAACCGCCTACTGTCTCATATTGTTGCTGATCGTTTGTTGCGTACACATAAATTCTGCCATTATATTCTACTGCAGTTGGATCCGCTGTAAACATAAAATCCAGCAGGGGATTTCCATCTCCTGTGGTGAGTTTAGGGGAAACGTCCGGCATGGTTACATAAGGCACGGAATCATTTTGCAGGGACGGATTTTCTCCGGCCTGCGCATTTTGCTGGTGAGATATCATACATGCAGCAATGGCCATTGATAAAACGGGGGTCTGGATATTTTTCTTTTTCATTCGTATATGATTAAATTGTTTATTCGTTGCAAAATTACAAGAATAATCCGACATAGGCTTTGCGCCATATATCAAATACTTTATCAAACGTATCAAAATGCACTGGGAGGGCAGGTTTGTTACCTGCCCTCCCAGTACTGAATGATTACAAGCGTAGGGCTTGATGCCTACAAGTGACGTAAGTAATAGTGAGAAGAATGCCTTCCGTAGTTCTTTTGGCGGTCGCCAAAAGATATGCGATTCTAGGACTTGCAATCATTAGGAACAGGAGTTAAAGGCATTAGCTTCTGGAACAACAATCATCAACTCCTAGGGCTACAAGCAACAGATACTAGATTAAGAATTTTCACAACCCATAACATTGGGTATAAACTAAAGTTACATGGCACCCTATTAACAAGGCAAAAATAGCTCAAAAATGTCCCTAATCCAAAAAATCAGTACGAATTTTCGGATTATAATCCAAAAAAACAGTGTTATTTTTTGGATTAGCGAATATTTTCATTACCTTTGCAGAAGATTAGCTGCACTCGGCAATTTGAAAGCGAGCTTTCATTGCGCTCATTTGCATAATCTTTGCAGAAGATTAGCTGCACTCGGCAATTTGAAAGCGAGCTTTCATTGCGCTCATTTGCATAATCTTTGCAGAAGATTTAAACATAAGAATAAAATGATAAGAAGGAAACTACAAGAAACGATAGAGGCCAGAATGTTTGGTGGTAAAGCTATTATTATAATAGGTGCCAGACAAGTAGGAAAAAGTACGCTTTTCAAAATGATACTTGAAAAACGTACGGAACCTATATTGCAATTAAACTGTGATGAGCCAGAAGTAAAAGAAATGCTATCCCAGGTGAATAGCCAAGAACTAAAATTGCTCATTGGCAAACACAAGATTGTCATGATAGACGAGGCACAAAGAGTAGAAAACATAGGGCTAACCCTAAAATTGATTACCGACAACTTCCCTGAAGTACAATTACTGGTAACAGGCTCTTCCTCATTTGAATTACAAAACAAGCTCAATGAGCCACTGACCGGCAGAAAGTTTGAGTATCATCTCTTTCCATTGTCCACTGGTGAATTACTCGAATCTCAAGGCTTACTTACAGTAAAGCAAACACTAGAGAATCGCCTCATCTATGGCTCATACCCAGATGTCATCAATCATACAAAAGATGCAAAAGACATCTTGTACAATCTGTCCAATAGTTATCTCTATAAGGACTTGCTCACCTTAGAGAGTATACGCCGACCTGCATTGCTTAGCAAGCTACTCACTGCTTTAGCACTGCAAGTTACTAGCGAAGTTTCATACAATGAGCTGGCACAGACAGTAGGTACGGACAGCAAAACCGTGGAAAAATATGTAGACTTGCTAGAAAAATGCTATATCATCTTCAAGCTAAATGGTTTTAGCAGAAACCTGCGCACAGAACTGAAACGAGCCAAGAAGTTTTACTTTTACGACAATGGTATCCGAAATGCCATATTGCAAAACTTTGCGCCTTTGGCCCTTCGACAAGATGTTGGTGCCTTGTGGGAGAACTTCGTTATCAGCGAAAGAATAAAAGCTAACCAGTATGAAGGAAGATATGTAAACAGCTATTTCTGGCGAACCAACCAACAGCAAGAGATAGACTACATCGAGGAAAGCGACGGACAGTTTACTCTCTTCGAAATGAAATGGAATCCAAAGAGAGCAAATACTCAGTTTCCTGCTTCCTTCCTAAACACATACGATGTGAAGGATAAAACGATCATCACTCCCGAGAATTGGCTAGAGCACCTATAAGAAACAAAAAAGTCCTTTCACCTTTCATCTATCTGAAATGCAAGAAGATAGATGAAAGGTGAAAGGACATCTAAACAACAAAACTATTTTTATTTTATCACAAAACCTAACTACTTCATCACAATTTTTCTACCCTTGTGAATAAAGATTCCGCTTGTAGGATGGCTGACACGTACATCACGTCCTTCTCTGGGAAGCCAAATTAAAGATTTTGGCACGAAAACGCACTTTTTCTCGAAAAAAAAGTGAGAAAAAGTGCGTTTTCGTGCCATTTTAAGGAAAAAGGTTGACCGTGTCATCACAACACAGCCAACCTTAACGACTAACATCTTTTTTCGGTTAATCTTTGTATGATAAACCTAAAACTAATGTCTTTTAGAGTAATTACTTGGCTTCCTTCCAATATTCTGGAGCACCAAGACCTACAGCGAAACCTGCATAGGTATGCTTGCGAAGATAGTTGAGATCCCAGAGACCAGTAGCCAAACCAGGACGCCAACCTGAATCCTTAGGAGAATCTGTAGCACACCACTGAGTGATGCCATACTGCTTATCTATAGGGATAATCTTGAAGTACTGCTGGAGAACGAAGGTGTAGAGGTCACGCATTTCCTTGTGTTGTTCCTCGGTCATCTGATCATAAGTTACTTCTTTGCCAGCGGCATCGACATAACCCATATCAAGTTCAGAAATCTTACAAAGCTTGCGACTTCCAGCCATCAACTCCAACATCTTGACGATATGATTTTTCGCATTTTCCTGTTTGTCATGATCAGCATAGCAAGAGATATGCATCTGAGATGCGATACCATCAATCTTGGTCACTTTATCAGCTTCCCACTCATCAATCCAGTGAATCAAACTCTTCAACTTGGCATTGTCGTCCCAATAGCTCTCCAGGTTATAATCATTGATGAAGAGCTTCAACTCCTCAGGATTTCCACCAGCATCAGCAAAGCCCTTGCGAGCTGCAGCTACAGCAGTGCGAACATAATCAATGTCACCCAGGTAATCCTGCCAGTAGAAATTGTTCTTGGCATCATCGGCAGAAACTGTACCACGTGTGGCAGACTGGAGATCGTAGTAACCATCGCCATCCTTATCATCACCACAAAGGGCCTCGTTTACAACATCCCAAGCCTTCACCTTGCCCTCGGTAGCTTCCATCATGCCGTAAATCCACTTCTGCAAAACAGGAGTAAGAATGTTCTTCTTTTCCTCATCTGTAAGAGGAATGGAGTTTAGATTCTTGACCTGACAAACCTTAACAGAATGTACATCCAAAGTAGCATCTGCTGTCTGTGGTTTCAAGATAATATCATAATTACCTCCAGCAATATTAGGCATCTGAAGTTTTACGTTATGACGACCAGCAGAAACAGGTACTTTTACAGTAATATGCTGGTCACTGCCACCCCAACCATTCTGCATAGTCAATTCTACTCCACTAGCATCCTTTGAAGCAGACAAGTCAAGATAAACCACATAATTACCCTCAGAAAGCGTATTGTTGCTACCTGGCATAACAAAGAACTGAGACCAAGCTCCTGTTGGAACAAAATGGATAGCACCATTCTCAACAGGTGGTTCGCATCCCATAGCAAAGAATGGGAAAGGTCCATCTGTATAGGATTGCTCATTAACTAGTTGTTCTACCTCGACAGCTGCGGCTGCAGAAGCCACCTTGATGGTACAGCCAGTCGGGTTCCAACCACGAGCCGACTCTTTTGCAAAGTCTCCATTTTCAATAAGATTCTCATCAGAACCAGCTTTCGTCAACTTAAAGTCATCGCAAGAAATGGTTCCTCCTACCTTACCGAACACAAACTGAAGTTTATCAATAGGGAAATTGGCTGTAAACTCCCAAGTCAAAGTAGAATAATCCCCAGAGAGGTCATAAGTAGCCATATACTGAACATCATTACTACCACCCCATTGGTTTTTATTATCACTTGCTTCCCAAATAGGCCAAGCAGCAAAAGTTCCGCCATCCGATGCCTTTACCTTAACGGACATCACGTAACTTTGTCCCTTAACCAATGCCTTAGGCAACACATAACTAATCTGTTTATCCCATTGATTGGCACCAGGTTCGCCACAAGCAATCTCCAAGTACTTGTTTCCACCATTTGGATCAGGTGGCAGTTCCTTATCCTTGATAAGATTTTTGAGGTACTTGTTAGGCTGCTGAGCATGCCAAGCCAGCGTATGACCATAAATCGTCATATCTGCATCTTGCGCATTCTTGACGAACTCCTTGACTAACGAAAAATCCGTACTGCCATCATCTTTCACACAAGAAGCCATTTTCATGGCATTACCAGCAGTCATTTCATTGAAATTGCTACCAGCAAGGCAATATACAAGTGCCTGCTTGTTGAATTCGGCTGCTTCGAGCGCAATGCCCAACTTAAAGTCGGGATTGCACTTGCCGGCAGCTTTCATATCTTCCACGTATTTCTTCAAAGGCTCGTAGTTGTTCAGATACTGATAATCCTTCAAATTCTTGGTCATATCAGTTCTGTACTCCGAGAACTTGTCATCAGCACAAGAAGACAAAGCCAAGAGAGCCATCAAGCCTAAACCTAAATTAATATTTTTCAATTTCATAATAATCAAATTATTAGAATGACACTTATCTATCAAGAATATTACTTCTTGATATACTGAGGACTGAATTGAACAACACCATTGGTGTTACCACGAGTCTCGGCAACGAACTGATCGGATGTTTCCAAAGCAATACCAGAACCGAAATTAACCTTGTAATTGAGAGTCAGGATGTCACGATCCTTGTTACCCCAAGCCAACTTAGCTCCCTTTTCTACAAACTTTCCAGAACCAGAAGCAGTCATGCCCTCTGTATCAGTAGTAACGGTACAATTACCATTATCATCGAACGTAAGTATCAAGTTGCAAGTGACCTTAGAGCCGTCAGCTTTATTTACAGAGACTTCGAAATTACATTCCTTCAAACTCTTGGTTGTAATGTGACTCACTTCATCCTTTTCAAGAGTTGCACCTTCACGCTTTACCTCATGAGTTTGTCCATTCTCTGTAATCTTGTCAGTTCCTCTACGGAAATAAAAGCCATCCCATGGATTCATAAACCTAACGCAATAAAGGATATAATCCTTAGGAACAATAGACCAAGCTGAAGCATCAGTACGAACAGGAGTTGTACCTGCAACGGCAGGAGAACCCGAAAGAATAGAATCGGCTCCCACCATATCATTGATGCGAACTGGGATTACATATGTATTCTTTGCACAATCAGGGTCAGCAAAGAAAGCATCCTCCAACTTAACCTGAAGACGTCCCTGCAATTTTCCATTATACGCAACCGTCTTGTTAGGAATTGTATAATAATTGCTAGGCATTGGCTTTACAGGAGTGACTCCATCCTCAAAATACAGATTGTCACACAATGAATTATCAACATCTACTTTCAATGTGATTTTTTTTCCATCATATGCTCCACCCATTGTAGATACGATATACAATACATGATTGTTATCATCCGTATTATCGCGACTCTCATCATTGCCTAAAACTACAGAACGTTCGATATACTGATAAGGATAATATACAGTAGTACCGCCCTCATAATCAGGAAATTCTTGGTTGCCATTCTCACAAGAGTTAAAGCCTAAAGCCAAGATTCCCAATGCAGCCATGGACAAATATTTGCTTATCTTCATTGTTTTCATCATTTTAAATATTAGTCGTTATTTTTTACTTCCCAGCCCTTATTCTGCTGCAAGTTGCTCCACTTCAATATTTCGCTCTGTGGTATAGGACCGTAATACATGTAATCTTTATAGCTGCGATCCTCAACCTTCATTTCTTTGTATGATGGGACACCAGCCTCTGAAGTGATTTCAATACCACGCGCAGCCTCATTTAGAGGAGCTTTCCAACGGCGAAGGTCACTAAAGCGCTTATTTTCAAAACAAAGTTCCAAACGACGCTCGTTGCGAATCAACTCACGCATTTTCTCTTTGCTACCAGCGCACTCATCCAAGTATGGATCCTCGCCAAACTCGCCAACTCCGGCACGCTCACGGATTGCCTTGATTACATCGTAAGCTGAGTAGTTGTGAGATCCCTTACCCTTTGGTCCCCAAGCCTCGTTGGCAGCCTCAGCGTAATCGAGGAATATCTCAGTATAGCGAATATACACAGGATAATGATACTGAGCATTCTTTGCATTAGGGTCAGGATTACAATCCTCACGCAACAGCTTTTTCATGTAATAGCCTGTACGAGTAGAATTGGAAATCTTATTCAAACCATCATTGTTATTAGCCGTCGTAATGTCTGTATGAATGGTCTTTCCCTTATAAGTACTACCATCATGAATGATATAAAGATCAAGACGAGGATCTCGATTGCTGTAAGGATTCAACTTATCATACTCAGAACGGGCATCGTTGATAGGATAACCATTTACAGCAGGGAATGCATCGACCAGATTCTGAGTTGGGTTGATTCTACCCTTACCATAAAGAGACGGAGGGAAATTATCAGACTCTTGGTTCAGACCAAAATCCCAGTCATCAGAACCATTGGTACGACTGCCACGCCAAAGAATTTCAGCAGGACAAGCACCTGAGCCAAGCGCATCGATTTCCCTGGTTTGCATAAACCAATTATTACCTGTAGCAGACAAACCATTCACACCATTGATACGGTCAAGAACGGTAGCTGCATCGTCAGCAGCCTTAGCATAATCCACGTTTGTACCTTCAGAGAAAGCAGGACTAGCTGCAAGCAAAGATACCTGTGAGCGAATAGCCTCAGCGATACGACCGCTGATACGACCACGCATAAGGGAACCAAACACACGGTTGTAGTCTCCTGCGGTCTTTACTCCGATTTCCTTATACTTGGCAGGAACATCGTTATCATTAGTCAAATCATTGTAATCAAGAGGGAGAAGCTTGGCAGCCTCGTCCAAATCGCTATAGATTTGATCCAAGCACTCCTGGAATGTATTACGTGGCTTGTTGAAATCATCAGTAGAAGTCTCTGGTTCTGTCAAATTAGGAACGCCAAGCAGTTTGCCATCGGCTGTCCATCCACCATGATTCATCAAAAGATAATACAAGTTGAGAGCTCTCAAAGCATAAGCTTCACCTTTACGGCTATCACAATACATCTTACGGGCATTTTCGTCCTTTGCCCAGTTTACCTTATCTACCTCCTGAAGGAAGATATTGAGATATTGGATACTAGCACGACCATTTGTCCATTTAGACATAGGATCGCTATTAGCTGTCCAAGAACCTGTAGCCATCTTGAGCCAGCTATCTGTCAAGTTATTGGTTACAGCGTCATCTGTAGCAATATCAGTAACACTCTTGGTATTGTAAGGAAGCATCGAATAACCATATCCCAATAGTCCCTGAGCGTATGTTGGCTCATTGTAAATCTCATCCAAGCCACGGTTGTTTTCATCTGCAGGCTCGAAGAGATCTGAGCAAGAAGCCAAAGTAAGCGACATTGCTGCTAATATAAATATATTTTTTACTTTCATTTCTTTCTACATTTTAAAATGATTAGAATGTTGCCTTCACACCTATATTATAATAGCGTGTCTGAGGCGCAGACCCAACGTTCATCTCTAAGACTTCGCGCTCTCCTGAAATGGTAAGCAAGTTAGCTCCGCTTACGTATGCCGACAACCCCTTAAGCCATGTCTTTTGGAACAAAGTACTAGGCAAGTCGTAAGTTATCTGGACCTTAGCCAAGCGGAATGCATCCGTCTTGTACATCCAGAAGTCTGATGTCTGGAAGTTGTTGTTACCATCAAGAGATGTCAAACGAGGATAGGTTGCTGTCTCTTTGGTTTCCTCTGTCCATCGGTTACGAACTACAGCAGAATATTTGCTATCGCCCTTTACCCACCAATAAGAATTATTCTTGACTCCCCAAGCACCGAAGTTACCGGTACCAAGAGCGAAGAAGGTAAAGTTCTTCCACTTAGCTGTAAGATTGACACCAAGCGTGAATGGTGCTCCGTACCAACCACCCTTACCCAAGAAGACTTGGTCGTATTGGTCAATTTTATTATCACCATTTACATCCACATACTTGATGTCACCAGGTTTAACTGTTCCACCAAAATAGCTTTGGTCTGGAGAATTTTTGATTTCCTCCTCGCTTTGGAAGAGACCTGCGCTCTTGTAACCCCAAATGCCATCAAGTGCCTTTCCTTGTCTGTTCTGATACTGCTCTACGTTGTTCTCATCTCGTTTGGTAGCCTTGGTTGTATAGTAAGTACCTGTTACACCAAGTGAGAGATCCACATCACCTACCTTCTTATTGAAGTTGGCTGCGAAATCAAATCCAACTCTACGATTATTGTTGTAATTAAGTACAGGCATAAACGAAGCCGCTGGATAACCAGTATTCAAATGAGATGGATAGAATGTTGGCGAAGAGATGATATAACCCTCCATCGAATTGATGAAGAAACTTGCATCCAATGTCACCAATTTCTGCCACAAGGATGTCTTGAAATTCAGAGACAACTCTTTGCGCTTGATAAAATCAAGGTCTTTGTTCTCACCTCTTTTTGAATAGGTGTATTTATCGCTAGCTCCATCATACCATCCATAGCCGTAATCAGAAGTCCAAATACTCTGATAGAGATAGTAGCGATTGTCACCACTTGCTATATCAATATCCTCATTGATAATACTACCTGATACACTAATCATCATGTCATCTACCACCTTGGAATTCTTCAAGAAAGACTCATTCTTGAGTCTCCAACCCAAAGAAAGTGATGGTGAGAGAGCCTCACGATGACCTGGAGCCAACTGAGCAGAGTGAATGGCAGCTAAGCCAAAATCTGCGTAATACTTCTGGGCATAATTGTAAGAAGCATCGAATGCAAGATTGGCACTAGAGTTCTTATGATACTGTCCAGACTTCGACTGCTGGAAGCCAGAAGCTATCAACATTGCCGACAGATTGTGAACCTTGTTGAAAGTATTGTTGTAGTTTAACTGACCAGAGAAAAACATGGTCTGGTTATCTGTACTTCCACTGATGTTCTGGTTGCCAGACTTTTTATCCTCACCTTCCTTCTTCAATGCGACAATCATATCCTTGCCATCGACGTTAGCCCATGTTGGGATATAAACAGCATAGCTATTATCGAAAGAAGTATTATAAGAGGTGGCATAGTCAACTGCGAAATGAGTCTCGAAAGACAAGCCCTTCAACACCTTGTGCAAGTTGATATTGACACCCGTATCAAACTGGAATTGACGACTAGTAAATTTACTACTTCCTGCAGAATAGATATCAGCAAAAACATTAGAGGAGTTTGCCTGAGTACCAGCAAGGAAGTATTTGCCATCTACCAGCTTCGCAACGCTCATCAAGTCCCAAGCAGCCTTAGCATTAGGGGCTATCATATCTGTGGAGATAAGAGGAGCTGCATTCTGTGGAAAATTAGGACGCCAAGTAGAAGCTGCTTCCCAGTAATTACCCTTTGCAGAATGAGAATCATAGAAGGTTGCACTGGAGTTGACCCAAGCCTTAATTTCATCAGTAATGTCTATATCCACATTACCACGAACGCTGAAGCGCTGGGTATTATTATTCTTAGCCTCACCAAACTTGAAATAATCGCCCTGGCGATAATAGTTGATATTGCTATAGAAATGAGCTCGCTTACCACCACCGCTGATTTCTGCAGTAGCCTCATAACGGCTGTTCATCTTTCTGAGATAATCAGAAGAATAGAAATCAAGATTAGGATAACGATAAGGGTTCAAACCTGCTCCATGATTATAGATGTCCTCTGTAGAATAAAGCTCAGACAGACCATCATTACGACGAGCCTCGTTATAGAGAGTCATATACTCTGCACTGCTAAGATACTCAGGATAAGACTTTGCTACATTCAAACCTGCATTAGCCTGCACCTCGACCTTCAAGCCGTCATTATGACCACGCTTGGTGGTTATGACTACAGCACCCTTGGCAGCCTTGCTACCATAGAGCACCACAGCCTGCGCACCCTTGAGGAAAGATATCTGTGCTATCTCACTTGGTTGAACGTTGTTAGCTTCACGAGGCACACCATCTACCAAGACGAGATAACCAGCGTTGTCGCCATCCATACCCCAGAGAGAATTGCCATTCCAACCACCTACATAACCTTGCATATTGTCGAGGCTATAAGTATGGTAGTTCTTCTTCATCAAGTTCTCTACATCGACTACAGACACACCGCCCAAGATGACATCCTTGGCTACCTTTCGGTAAGCCACCTGAACCATCTCCTTGTCGGCACTGGCTGTGTCGGATTCGCTTGTCTGTGCAGTCTTGGCATTGGCACCAAGAGGAGCCAAAGCCACGAGACTTGCTACAAAAAGCTTATAATTATATGATTTGAATCTTGAATTCATACTATCATTATTCATTTAGTATTACTAATTTATAATTTTAAACCTTACCAGCCAGGATTTTGATTAAACTCTGGATAGAGCTGAGTCTCCTTGATTGGCAATGGGAACCAATAGTGCTTGGCATTGAAATTACGAGTCAATATCAACTCTCTGCGATAATTGGCAACCTCAGCGTCCTTAGGATCATTATTCTTATAGAAGTCTGCACTTTCCACACGGTCAAACTCCTGTGAGAATTTTTGATTATATGGTGCCTCTGTCAGAAGCAACCAACGCTGCAAGTCACAAAAACGGAATCCTTCGAAAGAAAGTTCTACCTCACGCTCACGACGGACCTCGTCCATGAACTTATGGCTGTCTGCAACAAATTCTGGAGCAACATGACCTGCACCACAACGGTCGCGAAGAGTATTAATTGCATCTTCTGCGGTCTTACCAAAGTTTGAAGACTTGCCAGTAGCACCACCGAATGCAGCACAAGCCTCTGCATACATCAAGTATATGTCTGCAAGACGCATATATGGCAAATAGCAGTGGAAAGCTGCACCCCAGTCGTAATCTTTATCCACTTCATTACAAGTATGAGGCACCAACTTCTGAATGAAATAACCCGTACGGCTTGCATTTGCTACTGGGCGCATATTACCACCCGTATATAATTGGCAATACTGTAAATCTGCATACTGACCAGGTGATCCGTTCAAATACTTAAAACCATCGAAGACGATATCGTGGTAGAAACGGGGATCACGATTTTTGAAAGGATGGGTAGGGTCGAAACCAGACTTTGGATTGAGTACATACTGACCATTCTCAACCAAATAGATTGGTTCTCCGTTAGCCATTCCATAAGCCTCTACAAGGTTGGCCGTAGGTTGGTGAATGACATTATCATGAGCAACGACTTTCTGTACCTTAGGGCCAAAGACCTTAGAGGTGTTCCAGTTAGAGCCATTGAAATCAGCAGATGGACCACGGAAGATAGCTTCAACCGTTCCAGGCATTTTCCAGTTCTGCTTCTTGGTATAGAATATATCAGAAAAACAGCTATTGGCATCAGAAGATTTCTCATGATTGTAGATGTCTGAGTACTTAAACTCTGCCAATGCATATTGTGTCTGACCAGCTTCCACAAGAGAGAGCAGTTCACCAAAAACCTCAGCTGCCTTCTTAGCATATTCCTGATCATAATCATAAGTCTTGCCATTCTTGCTGGCACCAGTCTGCGCACCATTCTTCATCAAAGGACTAGCAGCCCAAAGATAGGTTTTACCAAGATAACCAAGAGCCATGATCTTATTGATGCGAAGATCATTCTTACCTTGTGTGGCAGCACCTGCAGAAGTCTTATCCCAATTAATAGGCAACAAATCGGCAGCCTTGCGGAAATCTGCTGCCACTTTATCAGCGCATTCCCGATAAGAAAGGCGTGGCAAATTCAGCTCGGCATTGGCATCGAGATAAGTATCCACATAAGGCATACCACCAAAATACTCCATCATTTCCTCATGCCACCATGCACGGAAGAAATAGAGCTGACCCTCTATCAGTTTTTTCTCTTCAGCACTTCCAGTCACAAACTTGTCGATATTCTGTAAACCGAGATTACATTTTCTGATGCAATACCACGCATGGTTCCAAATACCATGGTCGAACTTATTTGTGGAAGTAGAAGCACCATCACGCTTTAGCCAGTTACCAGTAGATTCCCATGCACGGAAGTTACCTAAATCAACCTGATGGGTCATTCTATTATCAGCCTCTGGATTGAAGATTTCATCATCACCCCAGTTCCATGAAGGACAATAGTTACATTTCTCTTTATCAGGGATACAGTTGTATATTTCCTCAACGAAACCTTGGAAATTACGGAAATTGGCAAAGGCATCGTCTGCAGAAACTGTTGAGTCTGGCTCCTTGTCCAAGTAGTCTTGACAAGAACTCAGCGAAGTACCGAGAGCCAGCGAGACGCATCCCGTCAACAATAATGTCTTTATCTTATTTTTCATCTGAATATTTTTTTTATAATTACAATGAGAATTTAACACCTAAGTTGAAGCGGCGAACCGTAGGGTATGCTCCCAACCAGCCACCACCACCGAGGTTTGCCTCACGGTCATCAGGCATACGAGTCCAGAGCCAGAGGTTATTACCATTCAAGTAAATCTTGAGGTAGTTTACGCCTAATGCCTTAATCCAACCCTTGGTCCAGGTATAAGCAATCTCGACATTCTTCAAACGAATGTAAGAGCCATCATACATATACTGTGTACCATCGGTGTAACTTGAAGCAGTGGCACCCCAACGAGGGAGGATACATTCTGCATTGCTTTGATTTTTATTCCACCAAGTACCAATATTATAAACATTATCAAGCTTATTACCAAAGCTTCCCAATCCTACGTCACGGGTCACATTAGTTACTCCATAGAACTGAGCGAAAGCAGAGAACCCCTTCCATTCGAAACCAATAGTAGCATTATAGGTGTTCTGCGGACTCCTGCTATAACCTACAGGAGCCAAGTCCTTGCTATCAACAACACCATCACCATTGAAATCAACAATGTAATAGTCACCAACCAAACGGTGATTGTCATTGGAGTCGTGCGCCGGAGAACCTATCAAATCATCAATATTATTGATAAAGCCCTTATCTATATAAGAGCGATACTGATCCATGGCAAATCCTGCCTCCTTTTGATAACTTGGAGTAAGGATGGCATCATCCTTCAAAATTACCTTATTCTTGGCATGGGTCATATTGAAATTACCCCAGAGTCGCAAGCCATTAGCAAACACCTTATTAAGTTTCAATTCCAACTCGTAACCACTGGTACGAACCTTACCTTTATTTATAGTAGGCGCTGTCGTTCCGAAATAAGAAGGAACAGAACGGTTGGAGCCGAAAATCAAGATGTCATTACGACGATCACAGAAGAAATCCAAAGAACCAGTAATCAAGCCTCCCAAGAAACCATAATCAATACCGAAGTTGGTTTTCTTAACAGTTTCCCATTTTACATTGTCATTTCCAAGAGTGTTCTGTCGATACCATGTATAGATGCTCTCTGTATGGTCGAGATCCATCGTACTCTTGCCGCCATACGCCCACTGGCTCATATACAACCAGCGACGAGAAGAATCAAATGGGTCACCTATGTTGTCATCACCAATCTCACCATAGGAAGCACGGAACTTCAACATATCGATGATGTGCTTGTCACGAAGATACTTCATGAAGTTTTCCTCAGTGATGGTCCATCCGATAGCACCAGAATTGAAGAAGGCAAAACGATTGTCCTTGCTGAACTTTTCTGATCCGTTATAGGCACCATTATACTCGATGTTATAACGACCAGCATAGCTATAGGTTGCACGGAATGCCCAGTCCTCACGGTAAGTTGGCATCACACTACCACGTGCATTCTCCTGACGTGAGAACAAGCCCATGGCTGATACATCATGCTGTCCAAACTTGCGAGCCCAGTTGAGCTGCAACTGATAGTAGAGGTTGCGAACAGTCTGGTTATTATCTACAGAACCACCTTCCGTTTTCCAGTTCACACCTTGCTGCCAATCAAACTTATTCTGTCCCTCAAGTTCTTTACCATAAGTAACCTGACCTGTTTCAGGATCAATATACTTAGTCTGGGCATCATTATACAAGTCATTGATACCTCGTCCTGTCTCAACAAAAACATTATCCCAAGAGATAGTACCACGGAAATTCAAGCCTTTGGTTATGAAATCCAATTTCTGCTCAAGGGTAAAGTCTGTATTGATACGAGTGGTTGTAGCCTGTGCTGTACCACCGATAGCAAGATTCATTGCAGAGTTACTTACATTGGAAGCAGATGGATAGAATCCCCATGTGCCGTCAGAATATTGTGGCAAGAACACATCTGGGGCGATGTTATAAGCACCAGCCCACTGCTGACCAATCTGCCACTCACTATTGCTCATGTTACTCCAAGGAGCTTTTCTTACGCCATTGCTACCAGCCACATTTACCTTCAAAGTAGTGCTACTTGTGATGGCAAAGTCCAAGTTACTACGAACATTGATACGATTGTATCCATAGCCAGAGTTGTAATTACGACCATTGTCATACTCACGGAAGAGGTCACCCTCATGCACGAAATCAGCAGAAGCGAAGTACTTAACGAATTTTGTACCACCACTCACGTTCACGTTGGCATTATAGGACACAGCAGTCTTTTTGAAAAGTGCATCCTGCCAATCCACATTGGCATAACGTTCACGCTGCTCATCCGTAGTCTGGTTACGATAGTTGTCTATAAAAGACTGAGGACGAAGATATGAAACACCTTCAGGATAAACGCCCAGTTCACGCTCTACCACTTGGTTGCGAAGCATCAACGCATCATAAGAGTCGTACTTGTTAGGCAACTTAGAAGGAGCTTTCAACGTAGCATTGAAACCAACGTCAATCTTAGCCTTACCTTCCTGACCACGCTTGGTGGTAACCAAGATGACACCATTGGCACCCTTCACACCATAGACTGCAGTAGCAGAAGCATCCTTCAGTACAGAGATGCTCTCCACAGAAGAGATGTCCACGCTGCTCAGAGGACGTTCAATACCATCAACGAGAACGAGAGGGTCGGAATTGTTCCATGAACTAGAACCACGGATGATAATCTGAGGTTCCTCCTCACCAGGCATACCATTGCCTTGGATTGTAACAACACCTGGGAGGTTACCTGTCAAGGCTGAACCAACGTCGCTGACACCAGCTGCACGCTCCAAAACCTCACCAGTAGTCTGGGTGATGGAACCTACGACAGAAGCCTTCTTCTGCTGACCATAACCAACGACTACAACTTCGCCGATGGCGTTGTCGTCTTCAAGAGTAAGTTTGAACTCTCTCTTCTTACCAATCTTTACTTCCTTGGTCTTCATACCTACGTATGTAAATACGAGGGTAGAATTCTCTGAAGGAACACTGATGCTGAAGTTACCATCAAAGTCGGTGACAGCACCGACACCGGCGTTTCCTTTCACTTTTACAGTGGCACCTATCAGAGGCTCACCTGTACCGTCAACAAGATTACCCTTGACCTGGATATTCTGTGCCTGAGCATTCAGGCTGCAGAAAGCTCCCACCAAGCATAAGGCTGCTGTCCGTTTCATTGTTAACACTTGTTCAATCATGTTCTATTCATTTTTGATTTATGCTTTAAAAATTTAGGCGTGCGCTAAAACTGTTTATTCACGGCGGCAAAGGTATGGATTTCTTTCGAAACAAACTTTGCGTGGTGTAACAGAAAGTTTATCATTTTAGAAAAACCTTGCGAGAACGTATTTTTCCATTACTTAACAGTTGTTTTATTATATAAACACCTGCAGTTGGCTTTTCAACCTCTTTTCCTTCTATATTATAATATAAGGTGGAAACCACGTCTGCCTGGGTTTCTAATTGTTTAATTTCTGTTGTATTTTGTTTCAAATACCACTCTTTATACCAGTTCATACAGGCATAGCCGCAACATTCCTCGAACAGTCCGTGTTTCTTGGCATTCTGGAAACCAGGAATCACCTTGCCCGTTCTAAGATATTCATCAATATCGTAATATTCCTGCGGATGGGTAAGGGTCATACCGATATTGCCGAAATGGTCGTGAACTGCCTTCCAAGCCAATCCCCATTTCGAGGTAGATGCTGTTGCCCAACTTCCCAGGTTAGGTTGTGTCCACTGTCCCCACTCATTGTAGTGACCTTCGCTCGCCTTGTCCGGATCTTCCGGACTCCAGTCTATCTCCGTTACCATGATAGGTTTACTGGTAACCATAGGCACTTGAGCCTGGAATTGCTTGATGAAGGCATCGTGATTACAGTTCTTGTCGCTGGCATTATACCATCCGGAATAAACATGTACTGCATAAGAGAAGTTGTCCTCGCTATCAGTAATAGGATACTTGGCGTAATCCTGGTACTGGCTCTGATAACCTGCACCCGGAACCCAGATGATCCCCTTGAAGCCCTGCGCACGAATCTCGTCAACCACCGGCTGGAAGTAATCATGCAATGCTTTATCCGAATTAGAGCCATCTTTCAGATGAACCCTCACCGGCTCATTGGCAAGTTCGATGGAGATTACTCCTTCATTCTGCTTGATGTATTCATCGGCAGCAAATGCTTTCCAGATAGCTTTCAGATAGCGGTTGTACTTGTCGTCAACACTGATATCACCAGGACAGACACCCGGTGGACGTACGATGACGTAGAGTCCATGTGCTATAGCATCCTTGATGAGAGGAATGTAGAGTTTCTGGAGATAGAGACGATAGCGCTTCATGTTGAATGCCGAGATATCTGCCTCGTTCTCTGCTTTCTTTGTCGGATCGTTGGTCCAGCATGGATCCATGTGCAATCGGAACACGGTACAATAAGCACCCTGCTTCTTGTCGGTGATGGCAGAAAACTGCTTAGAGAAATAATCCAAGCAAGGTTTGATGTCGGCTTCAGAATAATCAGCCTTCCACTGCTGCCATCTCCAACCGTTGAAGTAGCGGTTTGGCGTATCCATTACGCCATGCAAGACAACAGTCTTACCATTGGCATCTACCAGATTCTTACCCTGCACACGAAGTGCCGGCAGATTATCGGCAGCCAGTCCCGCCATTGACAGCATAGCCATAGCGAGCGATATTAACAATTTCTTTCTGTTCATTGTTATAATTATTTTTAGATTTATCATATATTGTCAGTCACCTTATTATATTATGAAGGATTGCCAGGTTCTAGTTTACAGAAAAGGATGCTGGTCTTTTAAAATAGAATGGCGCGTAATCACTACGCACCATTCCCGAAAACCAATTAATCATGATTCTATATAAAAACCATAATATCTAAATCCTTTGAAAATCTTAAACCTAATTTCATAAACCTATTTATAAACCTAACTAACCTACATAGTCAAACTATTAAAAAAACAACCTAATTAAAATCGATGCAAAGATACTCCTAATCTTCCATATATACTTTATGATAAGTAACCAATACTTTTGTTGTCGTATCACACGTAACATTAACTTTACCCTACGTAACATTTTAACATCTTTTTTCATACATTCTCGTAAAAAACATACTCTTCCATGCATTATTCTCCCATTTATTTTGTATTTTTGCAAACGAATATAAAAAAATCGAAAGACAATGAAACCAAAAATCATGATGATTTCCATGAAATCAAACCTCAGAATAGTGAGATACATCGGTCTTTTACTGATGTTTATCTTCTGTCTCACTGCACAGAATATGATGGCGCAGCGAGGAAAATTTTTCAATTCAGACAACCAGCTTTCGAGCAACCTTGCCACTCAGGTGTTCCAGGATTCAAATGGTTTCATTTGGATTGCCACCCGTAACGGCTTGAATATCTATGATGGCTATAACTTTACGGTCATCAGAAAAGCCTACGACAACAGTAACGGGCTCAACAGCAACTATATCAACTGTATAACACAGGATGAAAAGGGGCGAATTGTGCTGGGAACAAACAAGTCGCTACTTATACTTAATGATAAAAGGTTCTGCAACGTACCTATGCTCGATTCAAGAAATAAGCCTATAAGCACTTACGTTACCCAGGTAAGCCGTTTGCACAATGGCGATATTGCCGTCGCCACCTCCGGTTATGGCATCATGACCAAGAAAATAGATGCAAACGCCTGTTACACCATGAAAGGAGAAGTGGAGAACCTGAAATACATACATAAGATTCTGGAAGACAAACAAGAAAGGCTCTGGATTATCCTGGAAAACGGAAAGCTGTATCGGAAAGAAAAGAACGGCAAGCTTGTTTCACGCATCATGGGAACAGAGCAACTTAACATACAAGATATCAGGCAAGACGACAAGGGCAACATCTATCTTGCCACCAAAAATGATGGCGTTTACCTTCTCAAGGCTGGTTCAACCGCCTTCACCAAGATAGCCGGCATAGGCAATCTTCCTATTGGCAACATCTATATCAGCCGCGACCAGCGCTTGTTTATCGGTTGCGATGGTATGGGTATCTTCGTGTATAATCCTGTAACAGGATTCTTGCAAAATAATCCTCTGTTCAGCCGTGAAGTAAATCTTGCCAAGAGCAAAATTACCAGCATTATAGAAGATTTTACGGGAAACATCTGGGTGAGTATGCTCCAGAAGGGCGTATTCATGCAGTCGCAGGCTCAATGCGATTTCAACTATATGGGCTACCGTTTGGGCAACCGCAACGTGATAGGCGAAAACAGCATCACAAGTCTGTGTGCCAACCAGGGCAATCAAGTCTGGGTAGGCACCGACAAGGATGGTCTTTACCTCTTTGACCTAAAAACCGGTAGTATCAACAGCCATTTATTAAGCAACACCACAGTACTGGCACTCTGCAAAGACCAGAAGGACAGGACATGGGTAGGAACCTATACTGACGGCATCGGATTTATAGATGCGGGGGGATCTTTCCATCCATTCAGCCTAGGCATTAGCAACCAGGCGGGCATCTTCGATATCCAGGAAGACCCGCAGGGCAATATATGGTTTGCTACCATGGGCAAAGGACTTTTCCGCCTTTCTCCAGATGGAAGCATCAAGCAATGGAAAAAACAAGATGGTGCCGACAACAACCCGAAAAAGAATAGCATTCCTAATGATTACCTCGTGAAACTTAGCATCTCAAAAGATGGTAAGCGGGTTTTCGTAGCCACTTCTGTGGGTCTGGCTTGCTATGACCAGCAAAAAAATAGCTGGACTTCCACTTTCGGTGGCGTCAACTGTCTGAACAAGGGCAGTTTCTCACATTGCGTTTATTCTGACAGCAAGAACCGCGTATGGTTTGGCACTGAAGACGGCGCAATCTGCTATGATCCGAAGAAGGGATATGCTCATCCGAAGATTTATAACACAGAACTTGGACTTTCAGACAACAGCGTAGCCAGCATCATAGAAGATTACAAGGGCAGAATCTGGATAGGAACTACCTGTGGCTTAAACCAGGTAGATACAGAAAAAGGTACCATCAACAAGTACTACTCAGACAATGGCTTGCAGAGCAATGAGTTCAGCGATGCAGCAGCCTGCACGCTCTGGGGAGGAAAGATGCTGGCGATGGGCGGAACCGGCGGTATCAACTGGTTTGATACGGACAAGGTGAAACAGCATCCTTGGCAGGCAAAAGTTACCATATCAGGACTTCTTGTGGGCAACAAACCTGTATACCAGGATATGCAATCGGGCATCTATACTATCACCGACAAAGACGCCTACAATAGCGACAAGTTCTCCTTATCTCATGAAGACAACACCTTCACCATCCAACTGTCTACTCTTACATATAATAATGTAGAGCAGATCAGCTATGCCTACAGCATCAATGGTGAGGATTGGCGAACCATACAGTCTGGCATGAACGAGCTGTCATTCTCACACATGCCAGCAGGTACCTATAAGTTCCGTGTCAAGGCCATCTGCAACGGATACGAAACCCCTGTCAAGGAGTTCTCCATCATCGTTCACCCAGCCTGGTACGCCAGCATCTGGGCAAGAATCTGCTATCTGCTTGCCTTCCTGGGGCTTTGTCTGCTTTACATCAAGCACCGCAAACGCAAGATGGAAGACCAGCTCATATTGCAGCAGCATATCCATGCAGAAGAGATGGGCGAAGCAAAACTGAAGTTCTTCATGAACATCAGCCACGAAATCCGTACCCCATTGACCCTTATCCTCACTCCGCTGTTCACGCTGATTAAGGAAGACAAAGACGCTCACCGACAGGGCATCTACGATATGATGCGTAAGAACTCGGAACGAATCCTGCACCTGATTAACCAGATGATGGACCTGAGAAAGATTGACAAGGGACAGATGGTGATGCACATGAGCGAAACCGATATGGTTGCCTTTATTGGCGATGAATACAAACTCTTCTGCCAGCAGGCGATAGCCAAGAGCATCCAATTCACCTTTGAGCACGAAGACGAGGCTCTCCCGGTATGGATAGACCGCGACAACTTTGACAAGGTATTGATGAATGTCCTGTCAAACGCCTTCAAGTTTACACCGACAGGCGGCAGAATCCGTATCACCCTCTCCCACTCGCCTCATCATGTCCGCATCGCCATCAAGGACAGCGGCAAGGGCATTCAGGAGGAAAAGCTCGAAACGATTTTCCAGCGTTTCTATCAGAGTACCACCACTTCTAAAGACCGGAATGTAGGTACGGGAATCGGTCTCGACCTGACGCGCTCGCTCGTGGAACTGCACTACGGAACCATTACAGCCGCCAACAACAAGACACTTGATGAAGCCGACTGGACGGAAGGTAGCCAGTTCCTCATCACGCTGCCTCTGGGCAACGAGCATCTGAAACCGGAAGAAATGATAGATGCACCGGAGCCACAGGCTGCTGAAGACATCAGGGAACTGGAAGAAAACATGGAGGAAGGAAATAAGGAGAATAGTGCCGATACAGCCAATGACACCGAAGAAGATTTCATAAGCAAGGCAAAGAGCACCATCGCTGTGGTAGAAGACGATGAGGCAATACGTAATTTCCTGAAGACCCAACTTCAGGAAACCTACAATATCCTTACCTTCTGCAACGGAAAGGAGGCGCTGCCGGAGATTATCAAGCAGAAGCCAAACCTCGTTATCTCAGACATCATGATGCCAGAAATGGACGGCAATACGCTCTGTACCAAGATCAAGAACAATGTGAACACCAACCACATTCCGGTGATTCTGCTTACAGCGATGAGCAGAGAGGAAGACCAGCTGACCGGTTTGCAGTCGGGTGCCGATGCCTATGTGGTGAAGCCGTTCAATATGGACATTCTGCGCCGCACCATCATCAACCTGCTCAACGTGCGCCGTACTTTGAAAAACAAGTTTATGGGCAACGAGAGCCAGAGCGACAGGCAGATCGCGATAGAAAAAGGCCTGTCGCCAAAAGACCAGCTGATGGAACAGGTGATGAAGGTAATCAATGATAACATGGATAATGAAGACCTGAGTGTGGATATGATTGCCCGCGAAGTAGGACTGAGCCGTGTGCATCTGCACCGCCGAATGAAGGAACTGACCAACCAGACACCACATGCCTTCATCCGCAATACCCGTCTGCAATATGCCGAAAAGTTGCTGAGCCACTCTAACAAGACGATATCAGACATCATGTTCACCTGCGGTTTCTCCAACCCAGCCAGCTTCAGCACCATGTTCAAGAACTTTTATGGCTCTTCGCCTCGCGATTATATGCAGGCACACCGGAAAATCTAGCCTTTTCACTGCAGAAGAGGCCAGATGTTTCCAAAAATAAAGTATTTGTTACAAATAGAGATATTTATGATACGCCTCGCAAAGTGTTGGTAACATTCTGTGGGGGTATATTTAAAAGGAAAGCGGTAACTTTGCAGCAGTATTCTGAATACATGTTTCAGCCATGAGTTCAGATACTCATTCTGTAAATTTAAACCCTATAATAAAATGAAGAAAATTGCAATCTTATCGCTTTCCCTGACGCTTGCAGCCGCTGCACAGGCGCAGACAGCTGAGTTTGACTATTTCAAGTATGCGGGAAATGACGCTCGCTTCAATGTTGAAATCGACAAGACTCACCAGTATTACAACCCGGTACTGGCTGGTTTCTATCCAGACCCATCACTCTGTCGCGTGGGCGACACCTACTATCTGGTAAACTCTTCGTTTACCTTCTTCCCAGGTGTGCCTCTCTCAACCAGTAAAGACCTGGTCAACTGGCAGCCAGCCGGTCATGTGCTCACCCGCCAATCACAGGTACCTCTGAAGGGCCAGCACGTATCAGGCGGTATCTTCGCACCAGCCATCAGCTATAACAAGAAGAACAAGACCT
>SAMEA104315427__coassemble_689_pt1 | contig 25216 bp, 26 predicted proteins | sample SAMEA104315427__metabat2_high_PE_023 | metagenome-assembled genome bin SAMEA104315427 (sample SAMEA104315427) | gut metagenome | biome: Monkey gut; feature: monkey-associated habitat; material: faeces | place: China | collected 2013 | reverse complement strand
TGTTGAGGTTCATCTTTGCCGCATCACTCAGACTCTTGAAGAAATGCTTGAACATTTCGGTTGGCATTTCACCTACCTTCTCTCTGTGGAATTCGGCATCCCAGATCAGCCATGGACGGCCACCGAAATCCAATGCTACCTGACAGAGACAGTCGTCCATTGGCAGACTGTAGCCGTATCTTTCTATTCCGCGTTTGTCACCTAAAGCCTGCAGCAGGCATTCGCCCAGTGCAATACCCGTATCCTCAATGGTATGATGCTCATCCACATAGAGGTCGCCCTTGGTATGGATGGTGAGGTCCATCATGCCGTGCTTGCCTATCTGTTCCAGCATGTGGTCGAAGAAACCAAGACCGGTAGAGATGTCGCATTTGCCTGAACCATCGAGATTTACCTTGATGTAGATATCCGTTTCCTTGGTGGTGCGCTTCACCTCTGCGATACGGTCACCGGCAAAGAGAATCTCGGCAATCTTGTCCCAGTCCATGCCGTCTTTTCCGAGAATCAGACTCTTGCAACCCAGGTTTTCGGCAAGTTGGGCATCGGTTTCACGGTCACCGATTACATAACTGTTTGCCATATCGTAGGCAGGGTTATCGATGTATTCGGTCAGCATGCCTGTGCCCGGCTTTCTCATTGGTGAGTTATCCTCAGGGAAGTGGCGGTCGATGTGCTGCTTGGCGAAGTGGATGCCCTCGCTCTCCAGGGTCTGGATGATGAAGTTGTGTACTGGCCAGAAGGTGTCCTCCGGGAAGGAGTCGGTGCCCAGTCCGTCCTGGTTGCTCACCATCACCAGCTCGTAGTCGGTGTGCTGGGCAATGAAGGCGAGGTTGCGGAACACGCCCTTGGTAAATACCAGCTTCTCGAAGCTGTCAATCTGCTCATCTTCTGGTTCCTGAATCAGAGTTCCATCGCGGTCGATGAAGAGTAATCTTGTCTGTTTCATGTCTCTTATATATTATGTTAATACGATTAATATTTTTCTATCTCTGTAGTTGCCATCTTCTGGCTTTCCTTCATTCTCTGTTTCTCTTCGTCTTGCACCTTGTAAGAGCCGAATTGATAGGCAAGTGAAATGCCAAGCCAGCTCAGGGCATAGATGATGAGCAGGAAGGTGATGGTGAACACCAGGAAGAGGAGTGGGGTGAAATAACCCGGCACACCGAGCGGGTCGCCATCAAGTGCACCGAGCTGTGAATAGAACTGTGCGATGATGAGGATGATGGAAGGCAGGGCTGCGATAAAGGTAGCGATGCCTACGATAATCATGCCGAGAAAACTGGTCAGAAAGAAACCTCCGGAGTGGCGGATAATGCGGAGGAGGGATTTTCCTATCTTGCGCTTTTCGCCCTTAGGACACAGTTGCTTTCTTGGCAGAAGATGCCAGAATGATACGATAGCCATCACGATAGTGGCTCCGTAAATGATGGTTTGCAGAATGAACGAAGCCATCGGATTCACGGCTCCCCAATCGTGAAGCGGTTTGTTGGGGAGGAGGAAATAGAGTACGATAGCCAGCAATACTGCAAATGGAACATGGGTAGTCCATGTCTGTTTTACGAGTGATCTGAAGTCACTTGTTATGGTATCGTATGATGCTCTCATACAGGCAGTTATACTGCGGTGCTTAAATAATTCATTTACTTCCATAACTATCTTGTTTTAATTTCTAATTATCGCTTTTTTTTTACCCTTTTACTTTTTTACCCTTTTACCTTTAAAAGTTTCTTCTGAATTCAGAGCAGGTAATGGCGGTAGCGATAGCCACATTCAGACTGTCGGCGGTAGCTCTACCTTCCGGAAAGTTAGGGATGAGCAACTTGTGATTCACCTTCTTTGCCAGGTCTGGCGAGATGCCTTTTCCTTCGTTTCCCATCACGATAAGTCCTCGGTTTTCGAGCTTTTGCTGATAGATGTTGTCGCCATCGAGCAGGGTGCCGTAAACGGGAACATCAGCAGGAAGTGATTCTACCAGTCCCAGCAGGTCACCATATTCTACCTTCACTCTTGCTATGCTGCCCATCGTGGCCTGCACCACCTTCGGATTGTATACGTCGGCAGTATCTTGACTGCAGTAGATATGGGTGATGCCAAACCAGTCGGCGATGCGGATGATGGTGCCCAGATTGCCCGGGTCCTGAACGCCGTCGAGCGCCAGACTCAGTTCGCTGGTATTAATAGAGTAATCTCCTGATGTTGCCTGTTTGAATACGGCAAGCACCTGTTGCGGATGTTGCAGAAAACTCACCTTCTTCAGTTCTTCATCAGTAACCTCTATCACTTCGGTTTCAGCCCCGAAGTGTTTGCCCCGGAGCCATTCGCCGGTAGCCACAATCAGGTCGGCAGGTTGCAGAGCGAGCAGATCGTCTACCACCTTGAAACCTTCTGCCACGAACTTTCCTTCTTTATTTCTGTTCTTCTTCAGTTCGAGCGAACGTATGTACTTTATTTTATTCTTGCTAATCATTTGTTTTTTGTCTATATGTGTGCAAAGGTAACATAAAATATAGACATTTCAAAATAAAAAGTGCTAAATATTTTGTATTTAATTTGTTTTGCATTATCTTTGCATATCAAAAACGATAGATATTTTGAAAAAAGAAACGATTTCATTACTTGCCTTGCCGCTGCTCATAGCATCTTGTTCTTCGAGCAAAATGGTGCCGGAAGGGGAGTATATATTAAATAAGGTAGAAGTGAAGAGCGACTCGGCAGGGTATAATGCCGGGGCGCTCAAGCAGTATGTGCGCCAGAAAGAGAAGCCGAAACTCTTCTCGCTCTTCAAGAACCCTTTCAGCAAGAAGCCTGTCATCTACGATACTTTGCAGGCGCGGCTCTCCTGTCAGGATCTGCTTACCGCCATGCAGAACCAGGGCTTCATGCATGCCGGGGTGTCGCTCTATACCACCAAGAAAGGAAAGAAACTGGATGCTACCTATCTGTTGCATCCCGGAGAACCTTTTGTGATAGGTAAGGTGAAATATGAGGTGGAAGATGAACATATCCAGCAACTTCTGCATCTCGATAACCCCGATAATCAGCAGATTAAGCCGGGAATGAGATTTACGGTAGAAACATTGGATAATGAACGCAGGCGTATCTCCAGCCTTCTGACCAATGATGGCTATTTCCGCTTTCATAAAGATTTTATCCAGTTTTCTGCCGATACGATTGCGGGACAGAAGGATATCGCCCTGACGCTCCACCTGATGAAGTATAAGGCAAACAGTAATGCTCCTGAGGTTGATCATACCCGATATGAAATCAGAAACATCAACTATCTGAGTAATGACAGCGACCGAATCCATCTGCGCCATCAGGTTTTGCTCAATGCCACTGCCCTCAGCGAAGGCCGTCCCTACAGTGCCGCCGCCTTGCAGCGCACCTATAACAACTTTGCCCGTCTGCAGGCGGTGAAGTATACCAATATCAGTTTCTCTGAAGTTCCTGACAGCAACCAGGTTACGGAGAACGGAATAGAGAGAGACAGCATCAGCCGGCAGATGGATTGCAATATCCAGATTAGTACCAACAAGCCTTCTACCATTGCCTTCCAGCCGGAGGGAACCAATACGGCGGGCGACTTGGGAGCTGCTGCTTCGCTCACTTATACCAACCGAAATCTCTTCAGAGGTAGTGAGCAGCTTAGCATCGAACTTCGTGGAGCTTACGAGGCCATTACCGGTCTGGAGGGGTATCAGGATCAGAACTATACTGAATATTCGGTTGAAGGCAAACTGGTTTTCCCTCGTTTCTTGGCGCCTTTCCTTTCAAGAAATTTCAGAAGAAGACAGACGGCAAACAGCGAGTTGTCGGCAAGTTGGAATCTTCAGAACCGTCCGGAGTTTCATCGCCGCGTATTCTCTACTGCCTGGCGTTATCGCTGGACAGAACCGCGTCATCACCTGGCTTGGCGTTTCGATTTGCTCGATCTCAACTATGTGTATATGCCATGGATATCCGAGACATTCAAGAGAGACTATCTTGATAATGCAGAAAACAGAAATGCCATCCTCCGCTACAATTACGAAGACCTGTTTATCATGAAGATGGGTTTCGGTTTGAGTTATAGCGATGGGGTAGATGCTGTGCGAGTGAATGTTGAGAGTTCGGGCAATCTGCTGAGTGGTGTTTCCAAGGCTTTCGGTTTCAAGGTGAACAGCCAGGGGCAGCGTACATTATTTAATATAGCTTATGCCCAATATGCCAAGTTTGATGTAGATTATACCCATCTGATGCAGTTTGATAAGCGCAATGCTCTGGCGCTGCATGCGGGTATCGGTGTGGCTTATCCTTATGGAAACAGTACGGTGTTGCCTTTCGAAAAGCGTTATTTCTCGGGTGGTGCCAACTCGGTAAGAGGTTGGGGCGTAAGAGAATTAGGTCCGGGCAAGTTTAAGGGAACTGACGGCAGAATAGATTTCATCAACCAGACGGGTGATGTGAAGCTCGACTTGAATGCCGAATACCGCACTTCGCTCTTCTGGAAGTTTGAGGGTGCAGCGTTTATCGATGCCGGTAATATCTGGACACTTCGCAATTATCAGGATCAGCCTGGCGGCCAGTTCAAGATAGATGAATTCTACAAACAGATAGCTGTAGCCTATGGCTTAGGTGTCAGGTTGAATTTCGATTACTTCATTCTCCGTCTGGATATGGGTATGAAGGCAATTAATCCAGCCTACGGAACGAAGGAAGAGCATTGGGCGATTATTCACCCGAAACTAGACCGCGATTTCGCCTTCCATTTCGCAGTTGGTCTGCCGTTCTAAAAAAGAGTTTACAGAACTTTCGCATGTGGGGAAGTTAAGGGAAGTTAGGGAAGTTAGAGGGAAGTTAAGGGACAAATGTCCTAAGTTTAAGCTAGAAGACTATTGTCTCTTAACTTCCCGAACAACCATAGGGAGTGATAACTTCTTTAACTCCTTTAACTTCTGAACTTGCGAAACTCCTTACTTTTTTCAAGGCAATTTTTCCAACTTAATCTTCCAGAGCCCCTTTTCCATACACATCGGCAGTTGGAAATCGGCCTGTTCTATGAGCTGCGGATCCTGCCCGATGCTGTCCATCTGCAGAAAATTATGAACCGTAAGGGTAATGGTGGCAGTTTTTTCATCATCACCGAAATCAATATCCGTAATCTCGATGCTGGCATCTTCCGGTTTCTGGCGCAGCAGTTCCACGTCAGTCTCGTTCACATTACTTGCAGCATAACGCAGCCAGCGCTTCGATTCCTGGGTGCAATACTTCACGGCTTTCTGGAAATGCCAGTTGAAATAATAGTTGGCAAACGAATCAACATCAGCCTTCAGCTGGTCCTCGCTGCCTTCGTGAGGTTCACAGCCCGAAAGGCTGAATATACTTGCGGTCATGCATGCCACAGCTATGCATAAACCTATCATCGACTTCTTCATCATGATTCTCAAATCTTAAAAATTCTATTTTTTTGCGATATTTCGGCACAAAGATAGTAAAAAACTTTGTAATAAGAATCTTTTTTGCTAACTTTGCATGGAAAATAACAATTAAAATGCTGAAATTTATATCCTTTGGCAGTGGAAGTAGTGGCAATTGCTATTATCTTTACACTGATACGGATTCGATACTGATAGACGTAGGAGTAGGAATAAGAATATTGAAGAAGCATTTCCATAACTATGGACTTCGCTTCGAGGATGTGCATCACGTCCTCATCACCCATGACCACGCCGACCATGTAAAGTCGGTGGGGAGTCTGAGTACTGACTATCATCTACCGGTATATACGACCCGTAAAGTACATCAAGGCATCGAGCGCAACTATTGTGTTCGAAAGAAGATAGAGCCTAACCATGCTCGTGTGATAGAGAAGAACGTAACTTTCACACTGGGCGAGTTTAAGATTACCCCGTTCGGCGTACCCCACGACAGTACCGACAATGTTGGTTATTTCGTGGAGTGCGAAGGTGTGAACTTCTGTCTCATCACCGATGTGGGCCATATTACCGAAGAGATGCACGACTTTATCGGCCGTGCCAACTATCTTGTGCTCGAGGCGAACCATAGTGTAGAGATGCTCCAGCAGGGTCATTATCCCCAGTATCTGAAGGAGCGCATTCTGGGAGATAACGGTCATCTGAGCAACGACGATTGTGGCGAGGCGCTTGCCAATTATGCTACACCGGAGCTTCATCACGTCTGGCTCTGTCATCTCAGCGAGGAGAACAACCATCCTGAGCTGGCACGCAAAACCGTGGAGCAGATCCTGCGCAGCAAAGGCATCATAGCCGGCAAGGACTTCCAGCTGGAAGTATTGAAGCGCAAGACACCGAGCGAAATCTATAAACTGGTGTAGGACAGGTGTAAAACTAAAAAGGTAGCCGGATAAGGAGTTATATTGAGTAAACTCCTTATCCGGCTATTTCATGAATACGAAATAAACGGCTGCAATCAGGCAGCAGAAGGCTGCGAAATGATTCCAGTGCAATCCCTGTCCCTGGAAGAGGATATTGGCGATGATGGCGAAGACGATAAGCGATACGCATTCCTGAATCACCTTGAGCTGGACCAGATTAAATGGTCCGCCATTATCCACGAAACCGATGCGGTTGGCTGGTACCTGACAGCAATATTCGAAGAAAGCGATGGCCCAACTGAAGGCGATGACACCGATAAGAGGCCAGTTGCTGCTCACGCCCGTTTGTTGCAACTTGAGGTGTCCGTACCAAGCCAGCGTCATGAAGATGTTGCTCAGCACCAATAATAATATAGTATACAATCCGTTCATAATCTTATCTTTTTTGCGGGTGCAAAGGTAATATATTTTTTTTAACCCTCCAAATTTCAGGGAAGTTTCATTTCGTTTTTGTTTTGATATGGCTGTTTTTGGCAGATAAATCTCCGATATTCTGATATTTATCTCCGAAAGATAAGTGTGCTGTTTGCGTATGGCCAGTAGGCTGTTTGGGGCGAACAGCCGACTGGCGGATTAGAGAACAGTAGGCTGTTCCTATGAGACAGTCATCGCAGATAGGAAACCAGATTTCCCAATCCTATCAATATGATTTATGTTTAGCATTCTGCAAAAATCTCTTCACTCTTCACCTTTCCTCCCAAATCCCCTGTGTTTATCGGCATTTCGGGAGGTGAAGAGTCATCAGCAACTCTTCACCCACTCTTCACCACTCTTCACCTGGACTCAAAATCGATAGGTAGATGTGTATCCTCCTTTATGCGTTGATGTGTAGAAGTATATGGGTGAAGAGTGGGTGAAGAGCTGCTGCGAACTCTTCACCTCTGCAATCGCCCTGTTTATCGGTATTCCAGAGGGCAAGGTGAAGAGTGAAGAGTATTTCCGTGTTTGCTTTTGCTCTTTTACATATTATCTCTCGAAATATGTGTCAATTTATCTCTCGAAATATGTGTCAATTCAATGATGAAAAGAGTTTTAATTAATTGGCACCAAGATTTCTGTATAATCTGGCAAACTCTTCTAATCTAACTACTAGTACTCTTGGAAAATCGATGTTTTCTAAATCTTTGAAATGTTTATCATCTGATACAATGAAATCGGCATTAGCAAAGACTGCACAATCCACAAACTTATTATCATCGGGATCCTGTGTGATAAGATTCCAATGATAATGAGCATCAACTCTTTGGGTATTTGGAGCTTGAGTTATAATCTCTAATACCATAGTTGCTATTAATCTATTCGTTTTTAAACAAAGTATTTCTTCGTATTCTTCTAGAATTTCAGTTGTAAAGCAGAGACAATAGTCCCCATTCAAGAATCCTTCCCATAAGAAATAATTCTTGCTTTTCCTTGCAATTATCTGCAAGAGACAGTTGGTATCTAAGACGATGTTTCTCAGCATAGTCTGTTTATTTATAAGCCGTGCGCAAATGTTCTGACTGCATTTCCTGCAACTTTTCATTGCTCATTTCGCCAGATTCCCAAAGCTTATCCATTTCTCGCTGCAAGCGATCATTCATGAACTTAACTAATGTTCGTTTCAAGTCTGCCAAGTCCTGTTCTGACTGTAAACAAGAGATAACATTGAGCACCGCCTGTTGAGCCTGATTGAATTGTAATACTTGTGTTGCCATAATTGTAATTTTTAAACATTTCACTCTGCAAAGATACAGATAATTATTGATACTCCAAAGATTTTGAGAAGAATATTTTGATTTCGCAAGAAAAAATGGGGGATAATATAAAAAAGGTGGCGATTCTTTTTGTTATCTCTGATTTTTGCAGTATCTTTGCAGAAGCAAAGCTGCACTCGGCAATTTGAAAGCAAGCTTTCATTGCGCTCGTTTGCATTTACTTTGCATTCGGATTGATTCGCCCTAGGGTGATGACGTCTGTTTTTGTGGGTTAAAATAATAGCGTTTGCTGTTTATTCGATAATAATGTTCCTGAAGTTTGGCCGCGGAAAGAACTACACTACAGAATAAATAAGTAAGCGTCCGCTATAGCGTGGACGTAAAACTTATCTGTAGTGTATAGGTTAGGCCAAACACCTTGGAACGTTGGATAAGTGGATCGTCCACGTTTCTGCGTTCTGATGGGGATGAGGCTGGTCTTGATGCAAACCTAGGTTGGCTTTGTTGCTATGGATAAGGGTGTTTGGTTGTAGCTTTTATTTTTTGAGTAACATCAAAAAGATTATTTTTGCAATATCATTATGAAGGGTGATACTCACAAGGGTAGAATAAAATGTAGCAACTGCATAGCAAACGTGTCGCTAGGCAAATGTCAAGTGAAGATGTCTACGCTTTGTTATTGCAGGAAAAAGAACTTATAAATCTTTTAAATTCAAGTTTGCTAGACATCCAAACTTGTTGTTGTAATTAATTATGAAGAGAACATTACTTGCTTCCGCATTTGCAGTTATAGCTTTGGCTGCTAGTGCACAGATTTCTGAAGTAACTAAGGTGAAAGGAGATGGATTTGATTTCATCCCTAAAAGTCTTACCACTACAGGTGTTATTACTCCTTATTCAACTATCGGAGTTGAACATAATAGTAGCAACCAAACACCTGAGTTTACTGTTTATAATGCTTCTTTTAACGTGGAGAAAACTTTTAAGTATGACCCTAGGGTATTCAAAATCAATTTTGTACCAATGAAAGCATTAGCTGATTTCAAAACCAAGAAGGTTGTTAAGGAAGGTTATGAGGAAGCTTATTGGAACAAAGTTGATGGAGTATATGATAATGGATTTGAAACTCCAATTACAACGATGGATGAATTTAAGGCTGCTGTTTCCCAATTGATAGGCGATGGTGAACAGGTTTACTTCACTGATTATAAAGGCAATTTTGCTTATCATAATAAATATGATTGGCAAGAAGTTTCTAGTAGATATGATAGTATTTGCGTAAGTGAGCGTTACTCTTATTATAACCCTTCTGACAATAAATTATATTATGTAAATGGTCTTACTAAGTTAGTTGAAGTTGATATGTCTAAATTGGCTTGGAAGGTAGATGATAGCCGTGAAGGTAGTGAGGGGATACTGCAAGAGAGTATCATACCGACAGAGGTGTATGATTATGATGCAAACTGCAATGAGGATACTTATGGATACCTTACTCAAAATGTGTTTAACAATGATGATAAATATGAGTTTCTTGTAGAATGTTATAGGCAAGTATCTGCCCCAGAAACTAGCGTTTATGGTCCAATGATAAATGGTATTGAAAATGGAAAGCTCGTTTTTTGTCAGGATGTGCAAGACAAGTATTATGAGTCTTATCTTGCCGTAAAGAATGAGGATGGAAAGGAATTGTTCACTATACCAAATTGTAATTATGGAAAGGATCTGTCTATCTATCGTATGAATGGCAAGACTTATATCGAGAATAGTGAAAATCTAGGTAATGGAGAAACTCAATATGTCATCTACCAACTTGACAATACAGGCACCAGTATTACTGAGTTAGCTCGCACAAATGTAGTAAAGTCAGCTAAGACTTTCAATATGGCTGGTATGAGAGTTGGCAAAAATGCTAAGGGAATTGTTATCCAGCAGGGTGGCAAAAAGTATTTTAATAAGTAGTTCTTTTTTTTTATGCGGGATGCTCAATCTGTTGGGCATCCCGCATATTTGAAAAACAATCTATTTAAGCATTATTTATTTGCCATGCGCAAATTTTCTGACTGTAGTTTCTGCATTTTTTCATCGCTCAGATTGCCAGATTTCCAAAGCTTATCCATTTCGTGCTGCAAACGCTCGTTCATGAACTTTATTTGTGTTGCCATAATTGTTAATTTTAAATATTCATGTGCAATGAAACAGATATTTGCTAATACTCCAAAGATTTTAAGAATAAAAATTTATACAGGGCCTTTTTTATCCAACTTAATCCGTATAATTTATTTATTTTCAGCGTTCTCTGCCATTTTCTTGTAGATTTTCTTGCGGTTTCAAATCTTTCTTTGTATTTTTGCACCATCTTTACATAAGAATCGTGGAACTTTAAAAGCGAAAGAAATATGGAGGAAAAGAAATATCATATCGATGAATCGAAGATTGTAGGGGATAAGGTCTGTGAGCCATCGCCTGCCTATGCATCTGTTGCATCAGAGTCTGTATCTCATCACGTGATTGATTCTGGGATAGAGCAGGAAGATGAAATTCCAGTTCTTAAAAATCATTTTAGCTATGAGGGTCTTTTGGATAGTATCGATTATTGTGAAACCATTAAGGATGATCCTTCTAAATGGGAATCTGTTGATGCCTTTAACGAACGTTTGTATGAGGAATTCCCATGGCTGAGATAGTTGTCCACAAGCTGTATGAAGAAAAGGTACGCCAGTATATTATCGATGCTTATGAGAATTTTGGTAAGAAAACAGCTCGAAGATGGAAAGAGGAACTGATGAAAATCCAGAACTTCCTGAGAAAATATCCTGAAGGTAAGCCCCCTTTTCTTGGTGCTCCAAAGTTTAGCTATTTGCTTCGGGGTGCTAATTTTATGCGTAATTTCAAGTTGGTTTATTATTATGATGAATCCTTGGATGTGGTGCATATTGTTGATATTTGGGATATGAGGCAGAATCCAAAAAGGCTCTCTGTCTCAAAATACAAGTGATTTTATATAACTTTAAAAGCGAAAGAAATATGGAGGAAAAGAAATATCATATCGAGGAATCGAAGATGGCGGGGGATAAGGTTTGTGAGCCATCGCCTGCTTATCGTTCGGCAACATCAGCATCATCCGTATCATGGGATGAGGCTTACGACACCGATTCCTATCCTATGGGGCGCTCGCTGGAGCAGGTGATGGAGCATTGCGCAGAGGTTGAGAAATACTTGGATGATCCAGACCATTGGATTTCCATAGATGAATTTGAAGCGCAGATGCGAAAGGCAATACCGGGATGGAAATAGTAGAAATAAAAGTTGAAAGGCTTTTTCTTGCAGAATTTCAAAAGTGTGTGGCATATGCACTTTCTGAATTTGGAAGGAAAACGGTGAAGAATTGGAATGCTGAGTATGAGAAGATTAGGCATCGTTTGGAAATGATGCCGACCGGCTATCCTTTTGTTCCTGAATTGCAGAAATGGCAAAAGTATCGTGACGCCATCATCATGAAGAACTTCAAGACAAAGATACAGATAATTATTGATACTCCAAAGATTTTAAGAAGAAAAAAATATACCGGGGCGTTTTTTATCCAACTTAATCCGCATAATCCATTAAATTTCAGTGTTCTCCGCAATTTTATAGTATTTTTCTTGCGAATACCAATCTTTCTTCGTACTTTTGCACCAATAAGCAATGTAGAATTTAAAAGCGAAAGAAATATGGAGGAAAAGAAATATCATATCGATGAATCGAAGATAGTGGGGGATAAGGTTTGTGAGCCATCGCCTGCTTATCATTCGGCAGCATCATCTGCATCATCAGTATCATTGGATGAGACTTACGATACCGATTCTTATCCTATGGGGCGCTCGCTGGAGCAGGTGATGGAGCATTGCGCAGAAATAGACAAGCACTTGGATGACCCGAACTATGGTCATCCAGTGGATGATTTGATTGCAAGATTAGAACAGAAGATTGCGCAATGGAGATAAAGGCAGATGATTTGTTTGATAGCGAATTTGACAAATGTGTAGATTACGCTTTATTGGAATTCGGCAGAAAAACAGCCAAAAAGTGGATTGATAGCTTGATTGGTATTAAACATCAACTGAGGTTGATGCCTGAGAGTTATCCGTTTGTACCTGAACTGCAGAAATGGAGAAAGTATCGTGGTGCCATCATCATGAAGAACTTCAAGATTATCTATTTTTATAATGAAAAGAAAGATATCCTCTGGCTGGTGGATCTCTGGGATTTGCGCCAAGATCCTCGTAAGCTGAACATGCGAGCCAGGAGGATAGAAAGAAAGGATTATCATTAGTCTTTATGATAAACAAAAGAACCCGCCAGGTGTCCCAACGGATTTTGCATCCGGTAGGACACCTGGCGGGATGTTTGTTTGAAGTTGTATTTTACAAAGACTCATCCACTTCTTTCCAATCTATCAATCCCTTGCCCTTTTCATCGAGTTCCACGGCCAGGGCGATGACCTTGCGCTTGTCGGCCTTGAATGGTTCTGTGTAGCTCTTTTCCTTTATTTGGCTCTCGGCAGCAGAAATGCCGCCATTGTTCGATAGCTTCAGCTCCAGGACATAGATGAAGGATGGAACCTCCACAATCATGTCTATCCTGCCAGTGGCCAGCATTCTCTCTACTTCCACCCTAAAGCCCAAGGCTCTGAATATCGTGCTCATTATCAGTCGGTAACGCTCCTCCATATTCATGCTCGCCATTTTCTTGTTGCTGTATGGAACATCGGCGATAAGAGCCTTTAATGCCTTCTTGGCTTCAGCGGTATTGCCGTCCTGCATCATTTTTCTGAGGAAGCTCTGTGCAGAAACCACTTCCGAATTCGACTTCATGGTCAAGGCAGGAACCACTACCCGGTATAATGCCTTGCGAACTTCAAAGTTAGGGAAGCCCAGGATGTAAACGCCATCATCGTAACCCTTGATGGTGAGATAACCCGACTGATAGAGGAAGAGTTCGGCTCCACCATTCACCACATCCGATGTTTCCAGGGTGTCGCGCTCGATGAAGCAATGGTCAAAATATTCCATCTTCATCTCCATGTCATCCACGAACTTTGGCAATAGGGAAGTGGCGCCAGATGAAGCCCAGTAATTTCTCAATTCCCTATCATCCAGGGCATTGATGAGGCTGAACGGATTGAAGATATCTACCATGTTTCTGCGGCAGAAATGATATCCGTCGTAATAGGCCGTGAGCTGCTTCAGCGTCTCCTCAGGAGTCCATCCGTTTTCTTCTCCCATCGCTTCAATTTCCGGCATGAAGTTGTCGGCAGCTTCCTGTTTCGAAATGCCGCAGATAGTGGCGTAAGGTGCATCAAAACTGATGTTGCTCAGATTGTTAAGCACGGAGAAGAGGGAGATTTGTGTGAACTTGGTGATGCCTGTGATGAAGACGAAGCGCTCGTGTTCGTCCTCTTTTTTCAAGACGGCAAATACGGATTTATAGATGGCTGTGCAGGCATCATGCTGAGGAGTCTTCCAGGAATGCTGCAATGGAGAATCATACTCATCGATGAGGATAACCACCTGTTTTCCTATCTTCTGAAACATCGTTTCGATGATGTTCTGGAAACGTACGGCAAGGGAAACCTCCGGGCGTACCGCAACTTCATACTTCTGTTCAAGTTTATAGAAGGCGTCATCGAGATAGGAGTTGAGTTCTTCTGGTGTAGCACCTCCGCAACTCATGTCGAGTCGAATTACGGGATAGCAGGTCCAGTCTTTCTCCATCTGCATAATCTTCAAGCCCTCGAAGAGTTCTTTTTTCCCCTCGAAGTAAGCCTGGAGTGTATCCACGAGAATCGACTTGCCAAAGCGGCGTGGGCGACTCAGGTAATTATACGTTTTATTTCTGTTGGCAAGTTGCCAGATAATATCTGTCTTGTCAACATATAGGTATCCTTCCTTTCTAATTTTCTCAAAAGACTGGATGCCTACTGGTAATCGTCTATCGTTCATTTCTGTCATAATCAAATCTCCTATGTTTTCAGGATAGCTTTTTGCGAGTAATCCTCTTTCCATAAATTCTTTTTGCAAAGATACGATGAATATTTTGATTTTGCAAGAAAAATGGGGGATAATATAAAAAAGGTGGCGATTCTTTTTGTTATCTCTGATTTTTATAGTATCTGGATTGATTCGCATAATCCTTTAAATTTCCGTGTTCTCTGCCATTTTCTTTCAGATTTTCTTGCGAGTTCCAATCTTTCTTCGTATCTTTGCTGTGTCAGTTATGCATTTAAACAAGGAGCAATATGATGGTACATCGAGATAAGATATTATGTTTTTTGGTTTTATTCTGCTGCTTCTTTGCACATACTCCTCTGCAAGCCCAGCAGCCACGCAAGAAGGTGGGGCTCGTTTTGGGTGGAGGTGGTGCCAAGGGTGCGGCTGAAGTAGGTGTGCTCAAGGTGCTGGAAGAGGCAGATATTCCTGTAGATTATATTGCCGGAACCAGTATCGGTGCCATCGTGGGCGGACTCTATGCCATCGGCTACGATGCTGCTGATATCGATAGCCTCTACCGTAACCAGAACTGGCTTTTCCTTTTGAGCGACCAGGTGAAACGTGAATCGGAGACTTTCCTCTCTAAAGAAGAAAGGGAGAAATATATCGTTCATATTCCTCTTTCTAAAGAGAGAAAGGTTGCGTTGCCAACCGGTTATGTGAAGGGGCAGAATATCCTGAATCTTTTCTCGAAACTTACCGTGGGGTATCATCAGGTGGATGATTTCTCCAACCTACCCATCCCTTTCCGTTGCGTGGCGGTAGATCTGGTAGAAGGCAAGGAGGTGGTGTTTTCATCGGGCTCGCTGCCTATGGCGATGCGTGCCAGCATGTCGATACCGGGTGTGTTTGCTCCGGTAGAATGGAAAGGGAAGATGCTGGTGGATGGCGGCGCCTTGAACAATCTGCCGGTTGATGTGGCAAAGGAAATGGGAGCGGATGTGATTATCTGTGTAGATTTGAGTACAGGTTGGAAGAAGAAGGAAGAGCTGAAATCGGCTTCTTCTGTTGTAGAACAGCTCATAAGTATGATGGGGCAGAACAAATACAGGAAGAATATGGCTGAAGCCGATCTTTATATCAATCCTTCTCTGAAAGGTTATTCGGCAGCCAGTTTCCAATCTGAAGCCATTGATACCATGATACAGCGGGGAGAACAGGCTGCCCGCCAGAAATGGGATGAGCTGATGGCTCTGAGAAAGTATATCTATGCTGATGCTTGTGATTCTGTTGCCTCTGATGATACATTACAGGATAAACGCATCAAACTGCAGAAACCTTCTCAGACGGAAGCCTATCATATAGGAAGCATCCAGATAGAAGGCATCAGCGGAGAGGAGGAAAAGTGGATTAGAAAGAAAATTGCTCTACGGGAGAATTCGGAAGTCAGTCCTGAGGAGATAGATGGCACACTTGCCATGCTCAGGGGACTGAATATCTTTTCGCGTGTAGAATACAGACAGTCTAACGAGGAACCTTATGACCTGGTATTCATGCTGGAACCCAACGAATCCAGAAGAATCAGTGTAGGTGCACGTTTTGATACACAAGATCTGGCGAGCGTCATAGCTCAGATATCCAACAACCAGCAGTTTTCTACCCGTCATCATTATGCCTTTACAGGACGCATTTCCCGTAATCCATATCTGGAAATGAAATATGCCTATGGCAACCTTTTCGGGGCGAAAATAGGCATTTCCTATCGTATGGCTCATTATGATTTCGACCTTTATGCGGACAAGCATAAGTTGGATGCCCTAGAGTTCCTTTCGCATTCTTTCGCTGGATTCTATACCCGCGATATCGGTAATTTCAGATTGAAATCGGGAGTGCAGTTTGATTATTACCATTATCATTCTGATATGTTCGAACGCGACGGAAGCATCCAGACACGTTCGTCAGACCATTTCCTGAATTACTTTGCATCTGTTGTGATGGATACTTACGACCGCCGTTATTTCCCGACCCGTGGCAGCCGCATTCAGGTTCAGGGCATTCTGCATACGGATAACGGAATACATTATGCTGATGGTAATCCTTTTGGCGAGGCTGCTTTTCAAGGAGAATGTGCCGTACGTCTCAATTCCAGATTCTATCTGCTTCCTAAACTCAAAAGTCGCTTCTTGTTTGGAAGTTCCGTACCAGCCATTTATCAGAATTATGCAGGTGGAGCAGCTGATGGTTGCTATCTGCCTTGGCAGGTGGCATGGGAGAGTGCGCAGCATGTTCATCTGCTGGAGCGCAATGTGGTGACAGGTCAGCTCGGTTTCCGTTATCGGGTAAAAGGTAAGTTCTACCTTACCGCCTTGGGAGAGTATGGCAAGGAAGCCCGCAAGTTTTCTCATATATTAATCGGTGATGATTTGTGGGGAGGAGCCTTGCGGGCATCCTATGATTTCGTATTGGGTCCGGTAAGCATTCAGGCTAATTATTCTAGCTTGGGTAAGAATGTAGGATTCTATATCAATGCAGGATTTGTATTCTGATATCCTTATCTGCATCATGTAAACCAGAACCTGCATGTTTATATGTGTCATGGCGGTTCGCACAAAACTCGCATCTTGTCGTTCCCAGAGCCTACACGACAGGAAATCATCAGTCAGATAGGTAGTTGGCTGAAGGAATAATGCTTCCATGAACCAATCATAATGGATAAAATGAAAGATTTTTTCAAAAAATATCCATAAAAATTTGGTGGTTTCAGAAAAATGTATTACCTTTGCACTCGCTTTTGAAAACAAAGCTTTTAGCAGAGGCACCCTTAGCTCAGTTGGTAGAGCAACTGACTCTTAATCAGTGGGTCTAGGGTTCGAATCCCTAAGGGTGTACAAAAAACTCCGAAGAATCAATCTTGGTTCTTCGGAGTTTTTTTTGTAATAAGGATTACCATTATACGATAGAGGCGATTGTTCTGAACATCATGATGTCGGTGAATTACAGACAGTCCGATTTTTATGTAAAATATCGATATTTTACCTTGAATTATCTAAAACTAGTCCTCCATTCCCCTATCATATATTAATAAACTTCATAAATTCACTGTCATTATGTCAAGAAACAAGAAAACATCAGAGTCGTTATTTCAGTTCATGAACCTCCTTATTGCCCTGTTGCTGAAAAACGGGCAATATCGCACCTCGCTGCATTACAGAACAACCCTCAACAGCTTTAAGCGATACCGGGACAACAAGGATATCGCGCTGAGAGAGATAGATGCAGAAGAGATGCGCTCCTATGAGGCATACCTGCATCATACAGCGAAGGTATGCAGCAACACCAGTTCCTTCTATCTCCGCATTCTCCGTGCTACCTACAACAAAGCTGTGGCAAAGGGACTTACTCCACAGCAGCATCCCTTTAATGATGTCTATACCGGTATCGCGCAGACCAGTAAGCGAGCCATACCGACAGAGTCCGTCAGCCAAATCAAGCGTTTGCATTCGGTCAAGGAACTCACTCCCAACGAAGAGATGGCAAGAGATACATTCCTGATGAGTTTCTATCTGCGTGGCATCTCTTTTATCGACCTGGCTCACCTCCGCAAATCCGACCTCAAGGATGGTTATCTTCATTACACCCGAAGCAAGACAGGACAGCGCCTTACCATCCGATGGGAGAAGGAGATGCAGGACTTGTTGGAAAAGTATCAGGCGCAGACCATCTCTTCACCTTATCTTTTTCCTTTCCTTGTTAATGATGGGAACAAAAGTCAGGATAAATCGATTGACAAAATGCAGGAAGAGATGCGCCTATATCACAATACGGAAGCGCGTATCTCATACCATCTCAGGAAGTTAGGAGCTAAGATAGGTATCAAGGGCAAACTTACCCTCTATGTCGCCCGTCATTCCTGGGCAACGGCAGCAAGAGACAATCATATCTCTATCTCAGTCATCAGTGAGGCATTGGGGCATCATTCCGAAATCACTACACAGATTTATCTCCGCTCCATCAAAAGCTCAGAAGTGGATGATGCCAATGCCAAAATACTGGCAGTCTTATAACACAAAAAATGTACGAAAAGAGTCATTTCGTAAAATGAACCAAAATGAAACAATTTTTCTGAATCTTTACATAAGAGATACAGAAAATCACTGCAAAAATACGAAAAATGTTGGAAACAAGCAAATTATGCGTGTTAAAAAATTAATATCATTCTACGAAAATCAACATTTTTTCAGTTTTCGTTGCGTACTCAATCTCCTAAGTCGTTGATTGAAAGAAAGTTTTTCTGTTTTCTGTATCTCTTATGTAGAGATTCAGAAGAACGTAGTGAAATAAGAACTATAAATATGGCTTTCATATAAGCGAAGCGTATGAGAAACAATTTGCTATATACGGGCTTACTTGCATCATGTATGCAGAAGACCGAAAGACATAAAAGTATTGAAGATTAGTGGAAGTTAGTCTGTTGATTTTTCAATGCTGTGATACATATCACAACCCCAATAATCCGGGAAGAGGAATCTTTTCAGGAGAAACCGAGATGTATCCTGTAGCTAACTGCCGTTAATGTTTAGCAATTTTCATCTGTAAACTTTCACCTATAAATTCTTAACTCTAGACTATGTGGTTTATAGTCAATACAGATAAATTTCAAGAACAAAGCACGAAAGAGTTTCTTGAAAATACATATCCAGGCATAGTGAAGTTTGTCTATCTGCCAAAATGCCGAACGAAGTATGTCAATGCCCAGGGAGAAGAACGTTTCCGTTTTCGTCCGCTGATATATGGATTATTGTTTATCAAGGCGGACAGCATAAAGGTTTTGAAGAAAATACTGACACCTTGGGGGTATTTTGTCTATGAAGATATCATCCGTAGCCTGGAAACAGGCGAACTGCAGAAAGGAAAGCTTGTCTCAAGCGCCCATCTTCTTTGTAAGGATGTCAAGAACTTATCTCCGGATGACATTATCAGAACGGCTACAATCCCAGATGAAGACATGGAGCATTTTATTTATTTCAGTGATAAAATGGCTGATGGAGTAGAGGGATTGAGTATTGTAAGCAAGCGATATGATGACCTCATTCAGGAGAATGATACCATCCGCATATTCAGTGGACCTTTGGCTGGTTGGGTTGGCGTGGTCAAGCAAATCAAGAACAAGGGCAAGAAAGACCGTCATCTTTTTGTGCGATTTGGTAACAACCTCTGCCTCAGTTTTTCCAACGTTCGTCAATACGATATGCAGGTAGAGCATGAGGCAACCAAGGGTCCAAAAGCAGAGGCTGTGGGCGTGTGGCGTGCCATCGACCAGATGATTGGCTATCTTCAGGCAAAACAGTCATCCGGGAATGCCTGTCAAACATTGCGCAATCTTTTCTTGGATTATCAAAAGAGATTGCCAGTCTATCGCAATCAGAGTATGTCGGATTTTGCATACGAAAGCAAGAAAGAAGAAATCACTGTTGCCCAGCAGCAAAAGGTTTTGGGACAAATAGACGAAAAGATGCGAAATAACTTTCGTGTACTTTCCAATTACTTTAAGGCAGGTGAGATCTCCCTTGAAAGGTGGTTGAATGAACTGATTCCTGATGCCAAATTACGTCCATTTCTTACACCTACTTCAGGAGCAATCATCCCAGAAGGACATGATTATACGGTGTTGCATCATAATGGAATCACAGAGCTCATCCTCCGCTGTAATCTTCGGGAAGTCTTCCAGGATAAAGGTAGTGAGTCTGAGAAAAACTCCACTGACTTCGATGAGGACTATGAGTATTATGCCCATTTTGCACTGGTGAATACAGATGGTGGCAAGGTAAAGGCCATCTGTTCATGGGGAGGATTCTATGATTATTACGCATCACAAAGCAGTAAAGAGCAAGAGACTTTTCTTGCAGATTTAGAGGTGAAGAAATATCCCCGATTACTCTACTTGCTCACACAAAGCGAATATAGATTTGAAAAGGTCAATGGGATAGGTGGATTTTCGATAGAAACAGACATCGACTATACTGATGATAAGGAAGAATTGGGAAGAAGAGCAAATGAATTCTTCACTCTTCATTCTTCGTTCTTCACTCAACTTGTAGCAGCAGCCGTTGAGTTATGGAAAGGAACGCGTCTATTGGTATGGCGCCAGTTGTTGCAGCGTTATGTACTGCTTCATAAGGTGCCAGTAATAGACCAATAAGAGCATGAACGCCTCGAAATTCATCTTAACAATAGATGAGGATGTAGAGCTCTAACTCCCGTCCCCCCGCAGCAGCAAGCCGTCCCCAACCCGCACAATTTGGCGAGACCATCAGCAAGCTATAATAAGGCGGTCCCTATCATCAAGCTGTCCCCCGGCGGTCCCATCCCGCACAATCTGGCGAAGACCTTTGATGGTCCGCCAACCTTAGAGCGTAGCGGTTCCGAGCACCGAGTAGGGCGGTTACATCCCTAATCCCTATGGTAGGGATTTAGGGCTTGGGTATAGGGTAAGGACCCTCCCGCTGGGGAGGGACAGGTGGGGCACATACAGCACTGCGTAGGGCGGTTACATCTCTAATCTATTCCAACTGGTGCTGCAAAGCCCAGCTGCCAGCATCAAAGCCCGGACACTCCTTCGGAGTAGTCCCCGGCAAGTCTCGATGCCCCACAATCTTCGCTTTAGGAAAGAGTGTCTTCAGATTTCTGAAAAGATCAACGAGTCTCGTTTCCTGTTCAGCCGTCATGGTATTGCAAGCCTTGCCATGCTCATCCAGACCACCCTCGTAGCAGATGCCAATCGAGCATCTATTATAAGGTCTGGCATGAGCCCCCACCTCCAGCAACTTACGGTGCTGCGTCATTGTCCCATCCTTCCGGATATAGAAGTGATAGCCAATATCATAAAACCCACGTGCCTTATGGTCACGTCTCAGCTGTTCAACACTATAGTCCTGATTGCGTCGGGTAGCCGAGCAATGCAGCACCAAAAATCTGACAGAGTCGGCAGACATCATGTTCTTGCCGTCCTCCACTTTGGCGAGGAGCAGGCGCTCAGATCGCACCTTCTCCCCACCAATGTTCATAGGAAATGTATCTTTAGTCATAAGATTAATTCTACATTAAAGATTAAACATTGAGCACGAGCTTACCCCCAGTGCCGTGAGCGCTGCAATCAGCGCTTGTACGATGGCATTCACGATTTGAGTCCATGAAATCCGGTTCGGATTTGATTCAGAGTTAGAACGAAACATTTTCATAATCAATGATATTTAAAAGTGAAACAATAAGTTAAGGGGAAGCAGTGCCTCCCTTTTTCAGAGGCAAGGCACTGCTAAGAGCGACTATCCCATGTTGCCGTCTGAACCAGCATCAGTTCCGCCGCCATCGGTGCCTGCGTTCTCACCGCCATTCTCGCTGCCACCACCTTGAGTGTTATCACCCTTGTCAGATGGCTTGGTGCCAGGATCAGTAGTACTACCGTCAGTAGCCCCTTCCTTCTTCTCTTCACCGTACTTCACAAGTTCGATTGAACCAGGAAGCAGGTTGTAGATACGGCTGCCATTTTGCAACTTGGTGAATGAAGGACGGAAAGCAGGAACAAGACTCTTCACGAGTTTGGCGTTTGCCTTATTCACATCTTCTACGGCTTTGCCGGTAATGAAGCGGATGTAGAGCTTGCCGAATCCGAGCAATTCGATGTCGTAACCCTTCTTCAGGTTCTCCTTCACGTAGTAGGCATAGCGGTCGAGCACCGCCTTTACGTCTGCAGGAGTAGCTGTAGACTCCACTGCGATTTGGTTAGCAACCTCCTCGGTAGTCAAGGTACCATAACTGTAAGGGCGAACGCTGTAAACGGTCTTACCCTCTTTAGGACCCATGTTCATGGTCTTCTTTGCAACTTTGTAACTCTTACTCATAATTTAAAACATTTAAAAGATTAATACTAGTGTTATGTCATCGTCAGTTCAAAGAGATGAGCCATCCCGTTTGTTCTGATTGACAGTGCAAAGATGGTGCAAACGAGAACAATACCTAGCTAGCTTGAGCATTGTCGAGTGCAGCCCATCTTCGAACGCAGTGCAAAGGTACAACATTGGCGAGGCGAAAACAAACTCCTTCACTGGCGTTCACTATCTGTTTACCACTCATTCACGATACGTTCACTTTTTATAAAAATCAAAGCAATGGAAGATAATAATAAGGCAAATATCGTCTTTAACATCTCTGGCGGTAACAACCAGATTCTGCCTAATGCTACAAAGGCTGAGCAGAACTTCTATGGCGACAAGTATATCGAGGAGATGATGAAGACCAAGAACCAAAGTCAGGAGCCTGTCCTCTCACCAGAAACAACCCGTCTCTCCCTATATATTAATAATGTGGAAGCGTTGTCTGAGTATGTTGGCAAACTCTCCGCATGTACCAATGCCAAGGAATTGGCACAGGTGGTGATGGATATGGTGAATGATACAGATGTAAAGGTTGACCAATATAATATGGTGAAGCAGGAGTTCATCGAAGTCTTGCAGCCTTTGGCTCCTCAGGTTACCACAGGCATCAGTAATATCCGTAAGTATATCAACGACGCTTGGTATAAGTGGAAATAAACTACAAAAACGATATCACTATGAGAGATCAATTTGAAATCAATGACGGTAATGTACAGATACTGCCTAATGCAAAGTATTCTGTGCAGAATTTCTATGGTATTGATTACGCTAAACATGTATTGAGCAGTCGTAACTGTAGCAAGGAAGTTATTCCAGCGGGAGTTATTGCTGATATGTACTATTATAGCGAAACCAGACCATGTCCTGTTGCCAATGAAATCTACCGTGCTTCAGAGTTAGCTTTGTGCGAGAAGCGTTTGGAAAATGACAGCATACTCTGTTTATACGGTGATGATGGAGTTGGTGTAACCACTCTTTTGGCTCAATTTGCCAAGCAGCATGGTGCCAATTGTGTAAGCTATTTCTATGATGGACTCAATATCGTTTTGATGGATGCTGAGGTGATGGAAGTCAGTGTGGCGCAACAGTTACACAGGTTGGTGCTGTCTTTGGCTGCAGATACAAAGGAACGTATCGATCGTGTAGATAGTTTGATTAGTTCTCATTCTTTTGCAGAAGAGGGTTATATTCAGATAGGTGATGAAGAGAAGGCTAGGGCTCATATTTTCAATTGGTATCAGTCATGCAATTTCAATACCTTGACTATTATCGATCCTTATTTTAAGCCGCAGGATTTAACTATAGTAAAGCAGCTATGTGATATCAACAATAGCCTGGAGATTAGAATACTCAGCCATCGCCAGAAATTCACTAACGAGGACTATTTGTCAGCATGGAAGAATATATCTTCAGGCGTAATCAATAACATCAGTCTTAATTTCGTGTGGTATGAGGATAAATCTACAGACGGACCTTTGCACGATCGCTATTGGATATGTTCTGATGAGGAGAATGACGAGCACAAAGGTATTACTCTCTGTTCCATAGATAGTCTAGGTAAGAAAGAGAGTTCCATTACAGATATTGGTCTAGGTATCGTCATGGAGGTTCTTCATTCTTATTCTAAATATGTCTATACGAGAATCAAGAGAATTGGTGGTCGGCTATTAGCATATGATTCTATGGAATTAGATTAGCACCATTTTTCAGTAGAGCTAATAACGGAAAAATGGTCTTATTAGGAAAAATATAGACATTTTCTCCATTATCTCCTGCTGAAATTCAGGAATTTCCGCTCAGAAAATATTTCTTTGAAAATATCGGAAATACGGCAAAGATATATAACTGTCAGAAAATCAGTGTGTTAACTAGTACTGCGAATTTCTTTAAAAAATCAGAAATCTATAGTCGTACAACTATAACCCCTATAGTTGTACGACTATAACTCCAGAGTTGTACAACTATAGCCTATATAGTCGTACAACCGTAGCCTTACGGTCGTACAACTATAGGTGATTAGTCTGACAAAGAGCATGAAAAATGATATGAAACCTGTAGATTTAAGTCATCATGTTCTTCTAGATTGCGAATCTGGAAATTACGATAATTTAGAAATAATATCAGACAATAATAGATTCTATGCTGTAATCCGCAACTTTTCTATCAAAAATTTGGTGATTTCTGGGAAATATCCTATCTTTGCAGAATAATTCTAAAGAATACGAATATGGTAGCAAATATCAAATATTTAGACCCGAAGGCAGACTTGACCTTTAAGAAGGTATTCGGCAATCATCCCGATTTGCTGATTAGTCTTCTTAATGCCCTGTTGCCACTGGAGGAAGATCAGCAGATACAGAGCATAGAGTATCTTCCTACAGAGTTGATTCCTGTGGACCCAATTCACAAGGATACTATTGTAGATGTGAGATGCAAGGATGTACAGGGACGCCAATTTGTGGTGGAGATGCAGATGGCATGGACTGATGCTTTTAAACAGCGAGTGCTCTTCAATGCATCCAAGGCATACGTAAGCCAAGCTGAGATTGGAACTAGATATGAGGATTTGCAGTCAGTATATTCCTTGAATTTGGTGAATGAAATCTTCGAGAAAAATATAGATGAATGCATCCATAATTATCATATTGTGCACGACAAGTATACCGATAAGGTAATAGAAGGCTTGTGCTTTACTTTTATCGAACTGCCAAAGTTTACGCCTCATACGATAACAGAGAAGCGTATGACCATCCTATGGCTCCGCTTCTTGACAGAGATTAACGACAAGACCAAGGAAGTACCTGCTGAGCTTTTGGAGAACCCTGAAATCAACAAGGCCTTGGAGGAGGTGAAGGTATCTGCCTTCTCTGATGCCGAGCTTCGTGCCTACGATAAGTTTTGGGATGTAATAAGCAGCGAGAGAACCCTCTTGTCTGGTAGCTATGATGATGGTCAGAGGGATGCTGCCATCCAAATAGCCAAGAATTTGAAGAAGATAGGCATGGATGTGAAGACCATCATGGAAATGACTGGGCTGAACAAGCAGGATGTGGAGAAGATATAGAAGAGCAGTATCGCTCGTTTTTACAAGGCAAGTACCAAGATTGGTCGTGATATCAAGACTATAGGTAAGCATATCAACAATGCTCTTCATGAAGAGCTAGCTTCTGACCCAACAGGCGCAAATTTTGCGACAATTGAAAATAGTAAAAATCCAACTGTCGCAAA
>SAMEA104315427__coassemble_561_pt1 | contig 32762 bp, 36 predicted proteins | sample SAMEA104315427__metabat2_high_PE_023 | metagenome-assembled genome bin SAMEA104315427 (sample SAMEA104315427) | gut metagenome | biome: Monkey gut; feature: monkey-associated habitat; material: faeces | place: China | collected 2013 | reverse complement strand
TTGTTGCTCAGGAACTTATAAATAAAGTTAAATCAAAGTGTTGCGGAATTAAGGACCAAGAAAAAAGGTATAAAAGAAAGTGCAAAAATTACAACAACTAATTCAGGAAAATTCTTCAACTGCTGTTGGACTGGCACTATATCTATGGCTCAAGCCGTAATTGCTTGTTTCTGCCATCCAATGCCCCAAGATGGAAAACGATATGTAATTGGCTACAAAGACAAGAACTGTCAAAATTGTCACAAAAATAACCTTGAATGGGTTGAATACCATTATGCACAGAGCAATTCAAATTACGTCAAATTATCTTGTGAAGGTACAACTGTGACGGTGAACAAGAATGGATGTCTAAAAATGGGAAGTAATACTCTTCAAGTTATAAACGAAATGTGGGACGCTGATACGGATGCTGGGCAATCATGGAGGCCATATGTCAATGTGAAAGGAAAAATTCACTATATAGAGGACCTAATGGAAGACGCAGGATTTATACAAGGTGACGATGCTCCCTTTAAAGCACCTGTAATACTACATCGGGACAATAATTGGATGAACTTTGATAGTTGTAACTTGGAATGGGTTGACCAAAGCGATCCACGATGGAATGCTTATGAGAATCAAGCCTTGAAGGAGATGAATGCTCTTACACAAAAAATCAATAAAAATGGTAGATTTCCTGACTCATACATAAAGTCTAAGCTACCAAAGAGATTCAAAGGCTGGGGTGTCTGAAAAGATACCCCTTCTAATAACAGCTTTTACCGCCAAGATGTACATAAAAACTTTATTTATGAAATGATTGGGTTAATGTGTGCCCTGTTTGACACTGAGGCAAGAAAAGACTTAGAGCACAATAATAAAATTCAGGAAGTTACTACACCTGATAAAGTCAAACAAAATAGTAGTAAATACGAAACTGAGATAAAAGCCCTTGTTGCAGAATTCGGTAATTTGAGTGGTCTCTGTATTGAGATTGATTTGCAAAGACTTCTCGAAATAGTACCAAGAAGACGAAGAAGAACAGATGCTTATCAAGGGTTAGTATCAGAATTAAAAAGTAAACTTGACTGTGAACTAAAAATTCATAGCCGTAAAAACTACAGTAAAGATGATTATAACGAAAAAAACAGGTTGTAGAGTGATAAAACGCTGCTCAGAGTTGGTGAAAGAGATAAGAGAAGATTTCCAAAGTATAGTAGATGGAAATTCTGATATTGACAGAGACTTTAATGATGATGACACTGTAGAATCTTACTTAAACTTTTTAGTAGAACTACATATAAACGATTGGTTAGTAATAGATGACAGATATGAAGAATAAAGAAAAATACAATGTAACTATTCATACAAGTGGTGATGGATTTGAAATTAACTTAGCTAATGGAAAGATTGATGTTCCAGATACGAATGGAGGCTATGTGATTAGTACAGGTTGTGGAGCTGGAAAGACGGAAAGCATAAAGTCGCTTATAAGACAGAAGGCTAACAGTGGTATAGTTTATTGTGTCGATACGATTTCAGAACTTCAAAAGATGTACCAATGGATCATTGACAACCTTTGTTCGACTGGAGTTTTAGCAGAGGATGACGTGGTCTGCATCAGTAGTGACTTGAAGAATAGTCAGGAATTGAAAAAATACATAGGCGATCCTTCTTACCTTATAACGAAAAAGGTTATACTATTGACTCATGTTCGTTTTTGGACAGACCTCATAAACTATTTCGTAGTGTATAATCCTACATCAACACAAGAACCTCCATTTGACTGTGATTTCCAGAAGCTCATGGCAAGAAAGGATCTTAGGAAGTATATCATCTTTGATGAAACACCACTATTCATTAAACCTTTTGTTACGATTCCAAAGTGCTTTCTGGCAGTTTTGGGCAAACCGAACAAGAAGGGGGAATGGCACAGCGTTGGTAGAAATGAAATGGATGACAGGTATGAAGAATTTATAAAAAACAGCCCACAGGATTTATTCAAAGATCATTCTGAGCTAAGCAAAATCAAAAGAAAGGTCGCCCTTGACATGATTTACAAAAACTATGACAGTTATATGAAGAAGGCGACAAAAGCTGGTATAGACATTACTTTCAAGCCCATTATGCTTTGCCAACCAGGAATAAACAGCCACATACTTATATATGAAGGAGTCGGTGATGTGTTGTTCCAAGGTAGCAAATCATATCAAACTCTGGACTTAAATACACCAAAATACGATGGAAAGATGTTTTTTCAACAGATACCAAAGAATAAGAAACGTTATGAAAGTTATTCAGATAAAGACAAGAAAGATGTTGCTGATAGTATCACAAAACAGATAAATTCTTTATCTGGAAAAACATTAGTAGTTGTATGGCAGACTGTCGGTAAAAATGCAAGAGACAAAAGCAATATTAATACTTCCACCTTTGTTGAGGACTTAAAGAAACTGATAAATACAAACAATTACTATGATATTACTTACTTTGGTTCTAATCTAACCAAGTCAACAAACCAATTCCGTGATTTTGATAATATCATTCTTTGGGGAGCATGGCATATAATAAATCAAAATACTATAAAATTTAGGGACTGCTATGGAACACACACAGACAACATAGAACATCTAATGTGGTATTATATCCAGCTATTGTGTAGAATTGGCATAAGAAATCACAATGTCAACAATAAAGTCTATCATGTTTATTATACAGATGATTATGATGCTGATTTTATCAAACGATTAGATGATTATTTCCAAAATTTATACCAATCTAAAACTACAAAACAGATTATAGAAACGAAACTAAAGAATAAAGGTATTAGGAAAAAGGCTTTCAAGAATATCATACAATTAGCAGACAATGATGCTAATGTTAAAGATGCCATTATGAATGATAAGCCATACTCGCTGAGTATGACTTTAAAGCAGTTATATAGAAAAATCCCTATTGGTAAAACTATAAAGAAAGACAATTACAAGTCTTTTGTTGAAAATTTAAAAAAGTTAGAAATAACATTTAATTGGAAATAAAGTGCGGTTAAACTGGTATTATTCTTAACTTTATATAGAGGGCTAAGTAAACCGCAAAATAGAGAATAATAATAAGAGAGACCCCACTCCGTGAGGTTCAATGGATAAAAGTGGAAAAAGTCTCTTTTTTTAACCATTGAGCAGGACGGAGTTCCTGTCTCTATAAGTAAGTTTAAATTAATAAATGTCAATATGATAATGTTAAGTGAAAATGTAAGTTGCTATTCATCAGCAACAGACTCTAAGAGTACAGTAAGTAGTACTCTTAATGATATTTTAAATGACATTAAAACAGGAAAGTATAGTGTTCAAGTACAGAATGTGAGAAACCAACCTTCTGTAGAACTTTGCAAACAAGAGAAAAGAAAACTTCCCATGTTCACAACATCTGGAGTATTTTCTCATAGAAATGATGACTTGGCAAATCTTAATGAATACTCCAAATTCTTGATGCTAGATTTTGATCATTTCCCTACAGAACAAGAAACGCTGAAATTTAAGAAGAAGCTAATTCAATATGCAACTCGTCTTCATCTTTATGCCATTTTCATCTCTCCTAGTGGTTTGGGAGCAAAGGCTGTAATGCTCCATGACAATACCAATCCCAGTGAGCATCACAGAATGTTCTTACAGGTGAAGCAGGATTTATTCCCAAAAACAGATGAATTTGACAATAAATGTTGGAATATCAGCAGAACTTGTTTTGTCAGTTACGATCCAGACATCTTCATAAGAGAAGATTCTCTTTTACAGCCATATCACTTTATTCCAAACCCAGCAATAGTAATACAACCTGTAAAACGTCAATCTTCTAATTCATCACAGAGTACACAAGCTCCGTTCTCTCATTCCCAACAACAATTGAATATTCATAATAACTTTGAAGGTTTTGAAAAGAATATTTTAGGATTGAAGCGTGATGCAGATAGTGCCTTAATAGACTACCTGGATGAAAAATGGAGAAAACAATATCCAAACTCTTATCAAGATGGATATAGACATAACGCTATAATGGCAAGAGCAAAGTCCTTGTGTGAAGCTGGTATATTGATAGACCATGCCAAGAAATATTTCTACAACACTTTCGGAAGGCATGGAATTACTAAACCAGACATCGACAATATGGTAAACTATGCCTATAATACCAACGATGCCAACTGGGGAGTAACCCGCTCTTTTCTTTTAAGATTACGACAAAAAGGAAGACAAGCGAGAATAAACAATCTGAAAAATAATCCATTTCAAATCCCCTGAAAACCTTATATATGTAAGAAAATTACTATCCGAGTAAGCCCAATTCTTATATATTGGCATCGGATATTTATTGAAGGTAAGAGATACCATAACGAGAAGTTGTGGAAAAACAGGCTATGTAAAGTCTGGAATCAACGACCTTGGCGAAGAAGCATATATTCACTATTCAACCTTATGTGTTAATAGTTGGGTATATGTGGAGCCTAAACCTATGGACTGGGATTCCCTTCGAAAAGTTGGGAGTTTCAGTCTGTTTTTTTGTTTTCCCTCTCAAAACCTTATATATGTAATAAGACACAACAATAAACAAATAAACTTTTAAAATTATACAAATAATGAAAATCAAGACATTTTTAAAGACTGCTTACCAGATAGTCATGGTAGTGGTCGCTATTTCTGAGGCTGCAAACGTAATTGGAAATCTTTGCGGCAAGTTAAACAACAAGAAAGTGGATGCGACACCAGATCCATCTACAGTAACTAACGCAGAGAGTGCAGCTTAATGAGAAGCAACTTGACGCTTTGATTGCCTTACTTGAAGGAGCATTATCAATCCTCAAAGGCAGCAAGAAATTAATGGGAGTGCTTTCGGGACAGACAAAAAAGACCGAGAAGCCTCCTTAGTCATCAACTTTTAAACAAGACGATATGACGAAGAAATCATCTATTGTAATTGCTCCAACCACAGGAACGATTACATCAGAAAAGACTTTGGCTATCAACGATTCTGATATTGTTGAGGCAGAAGTAATTGAAGCCTGGGGTGACAATCATCCTAACTTCATAGAGTCAAACACACAGGCTATTTCGCTTGATGAGTTGACAAACAAGAACATTATCCCAACTTTCGTGGATGGTACGCTAACCTTATCCCACCAGAATTTCATTGGTGCAGTAAGAAGCGTTGCCGAGAAAGTATTTGGAGAACTTACACCAGTTGAGTGTCGTGTGTCTCATGCCATCATAGGTAGAGTGCCATCAGCTCAACACAAGAAAGCAAGCGAATTGACGGACGCAGACAAGACCATCTTTTATCAGAGAATGGCATTTTGTTGTCATGTCAAGAACCTTACCAAACAAATCAATGGGCAAACAGTTCACCTTTGCATCGGTGGAGTGAGAGCCTATAATGAAGATAAACTCTACAATCGCCCAACCGCATTGAAATTCAAGATATTCGTAGGTTGGCAAGTAAGAGTTTGCAGCAACCTTATGCTTACTTGTGACGGAAATTCAGGAACCATAGACTGTATGACGGAAGCAGACATTATGCAAAAGTCATTGGAACTGTTCTGTGGTTTTAACCCTCACAAAGAAGAAACCCTAAAACTCTTGGAGAATTTGCAATCGACCAGAATCTCCGAGGAACTTTTCTGCAAGATAGTAGGAAGAATGAGACTGTATCAATTCCTTCCACTGAACGAACAGAAGCAGTTGCCATCGTTTAACATAGGTGACCAAGCCGTGAATGCGATGGTGAAGAACTATGTCAGCAATCCTAATTTTGGAAAGAAAGAGGGAGAGGACATTACCACATGGAATTTACTACAGCTCGCCAATGAATCTGTGAAATCCGCTTATATAGACAAGTGGATAGACAGAAACCAGAACTGTACAGATTTCGCAATAGGAATCCAGAAAGCCCTTGAAGGTGAAGACACTGAGGGTTATTCTTGGTTCATCAACTAACAACATCCTTAGCTTAAAAGTCTGGAAAACTTACAGAAAACGGATGTCGGAGGTACACATTATCAAATTAAAAAGATTTTGTGTGCCTCCTTTTTTGTTTAACAAGATTATTCACAATTAAAATTCTACGATTATGTGTAAATTCAAGAAACCAGAAATTCCTGCCAATGCAACAGAAGACGAGCGAAGAACCATCATGTTTAACGCCCTTTACTCTCTCGACCTCAATGACAAACTGGAAAAGAGAGAGAACGACAAACTATCCTATCTCTCCTGGGCTAATGCCTGGGCAGAGTTCAAGGCTGCATATCCAAGTGCTACCTACTCTATCGTCAAGAATCCCGAAACAAACCTCCCTTACTTTACCGACCCCAACGTTGGCATTATGGTATTTACGGAGGTTACAGTGGATGGCATCACTCATCAGATGTGGTTGCCTGTCATGAACTCCAGCAACAAGGCTATGAAACTTGCCCCTTACACCTATCAAGTATGGGACAATTACAAGAAGGCTTACATTGAGAAGACCGTACAGGCAGCAAGTATGTTTGACGTGAACAAGACGATTATGCGATGTCTGGTGAAGAACCTTGCCATGTTTGGCTTGGGCTTGTATGTGTATGCTGGTGAAGATGTACCAGAGAACAACACTATGGATGGACAGAACGACAACAATCCTCCTTCCCCTACCGCAACCAAGAAAGCGACAAGAGGAAGAACAAAGGCAACTCCTACAGCGGCTACCCAACAGCATATCGACAAGTATGCAGGAATCCGAGCAGCCGTAAACTCTTGCATCAACCAAGACCAACTCACACAACTTTACTATCAGCATCAGAATGAGGTAAACGGCAACGAGGAGGTCAAGGCTATATTCACACAACGTAAACTTCAACTTCAAAAGGCAGCTTAATCATGGCAACAAAAAGAACCGAACTGAAAGACTCTGGTGTTTTCTTCAACGAGGAGGCACATGAGTATTGGCTTGGAGACAAACAGCTAAGTGGTATTACAGGGATGCTCCAAAGACAACTATTCCCTGATGAATTTGACGGTATCAGCGAGGCTACCATAAATGCAGCAGCTGAGTATGGTACAGGTGTTCATTCTTCAATAGAGGATTTTGACAAGAACTGGATAAATGACGGTACACAAGAGACTGTTGATTACATCCAGATCTGCAAGGACTATGGATTGGTACATGAGGCATCGGAATATAATGTTTCTGATGGCAAGGCATGGTCTTCCAATATTGACAAGGTATATCGAGTTTCTGACGATACCTTTTCTTTAGGTGACATCAAGACCTATGGACAAATGACCTCGGAGAAACTTGAAAAGGCGAAGTGGCAACTATCCATCTACGCCTATCTATTCGAACTTCAAAACAAGAAAGCCAAGGTCGACAAACTCTTCATCATTCATCTTCGTAACAAGCAGAAGAAGGATGGCAGCTTCGACCATATCAGCGAAATCATCTTTCTTGGTCGCATACCTTCTGAGATTTGCAAGGATCTTCTCGACACTGACTTGAGAGGTGAACAGTTTCAGAATCCCTATGCCATTCCCAAAGAGTGGAGTTCACAGGAAGACACCATACGTCAGCTTATCGAAACCAAGAAAACGGCAGAAGAGCAGTTGAACATCATCAAGGGCAAGCTCCTTACCGACATGGAGGAGAAAGATGTCAAGACTTGGGCAACGGAGACTATGCGTATTACTCGCAAGTTCCCAACAATCCGAAACAGTTTTGACCTGAAAGCGTTTAAGGCAGATAATCCAGGCTTAGATTTGTCAGCCTACATCAAGACCTCAACAGTGGCAGGGTCTCTAAACATTGCCATTTGACCAGTTATCAGAGCTGGGGAGATTATCACATAAACAAGATTCTCTCTCTGGCTTTTTTGTTTCACATCATCAATAATAAACCAACGATGGCAAATATCAATGTTGAGCTTTTCAAGAGATATGCTCCAAAGAAGAAAATAGAGATAATAAACTCTCTCACTTCATCAGAACTCTTGGCAACAACTCCTGCAACCATCACTAAGATTATCAAGGAAGCAGGAAGGAATATGTTTAAGTCTCGTAACAAAAGACTGTACATTGAATCAGAACGACAGAATGGCAATGACTGGAACAGTAAGGTCGTCGCTGTTGAACTTATCAAGGGCAAGGTTTATCTGGATGTTTATTTCCAATACGAGAACACCGATACGAATACCGATTATCCTCTCTCTGCTTTCTTGGAAAATGGAGATTGCAGAGTGGAGTTTGAGCGTTCAGACTGCTATGGGAACGAGCGAACCTATTATGCCCATTATGACAAGGAGAACAAGATTGGTGTCATCAAGTCTATCCTTCTCCAGTACGTTTTCACCAAGTATTCACCAAAACTGAAAGACAATGGCAAATAAGAAACAAACAACAAGCAAAAAGAAGGGCAAGATTACAGTATCTTACTCAGGTGCATCCATATTCGAGGTTGCAAGATATGTCCATGAGGAGACAGTAAGACATTGTGCTTATTGTGGCAAACCTATGAGTCGTAGCGATGTAAACGATTATGGCTCTTTATGTGAAAGTTGCTACATGGAGGAATATTACGGTTAAGTCAAAAAATGGCTTGGCTGAATCCTATAATAATAATGTATAGGGGAATATCAGAAAAGTAAAAATCTCTGGTATTCCTCTTTTTTGTATTTATATGCAACTTACAATGAAGATGTATGAAATCAGCATTATCCATTTTATAAGAACAGAAAAATTATGGAACCAAAGTATGTTTTAATTCTCGATTTCTGTGTCGGTTGCCTAAACATCATAGAGCTTACCGATGAGGAGTTGGAAGTATCTGAGAAATATGAGGACTTTGAATCCTTCCTCGTAACTCTCGAAGACAAGTATGGATTCAATCTGAGAAACTGCCAATGGATGACAACAGAAACTTTGTCGGTTTACAGATACAAGGACGGAAAGGAGGTGGATGATGCCTAACTGGTGTGATACCTCCTACAAGTGTGTTGGCGATCCGAAGGAAGTAAGAAAGCTAAACTCAGTGCTAAAGTATATGGAGAAACGTAAGACAAGCGTCCTCTCCAATGGTTTTGGCAAGATGTGGCTCGGAAACCTGGTGTATAAGCTGGGTGGAAACTGGGAAGAGCTTAGATGCCGTGGTGAGATTACAGATTTTTCGCTTGATGGCAATGTCCTCACTATAAACCAACAAACGGCATGGTGTGAACAGGAAGGTGTAAGGCTGATAATAGAGCAGACATTCCCTTCAATCAAGGTTTACTATCTGGAACAAGAATCTGGATGTGAAGTATTTTGTACCAATGATGCTTCTGGTGAATATTTTCCTGAGCGTTATTTTCTCGACTCTTATGAAGATTGGGAATACTTTGAAACTCTCGATGATGCAGCAAAGTTCGTATCAAACATTATAGGACATGAAGTAGAACCAAGCGTTGATGAGATAGACAAGGCACTGGACAAGTATGTAGAGGAACATGAGGAGGAGAACGAAGATATATTCTATTCCTTCCATGAGTTTAAGGTGGTAGAGGATTAATCTCCACTTCTGTATCTTTTAAGGATTAAGGATGGCTTAGTGCTGTCCTTTTTCTTTTTCAAAACATGCTCATAAACATTTTTCTTCAATATTCCAAAAGAATTTGGTTAAATATCCGTTAAACAATCTTTATTTTTGCAGCATTCTCGCATTATTTTATTAATTTTGTAGTGCCGATTGGAGGCTCTATGTAAAAGTAGAGAATAGCCAAGAGGTCAAGAAGGCGTATTTCGCTATCCGTTTCAACTCGAAATGTCTGGAAAACAAAATGAAGATGAAACAATGGATAGAGACTGTACGCTCTTCCTGTGTATTTGTATGTATCGGTGCAGTTTTATAATTGCGCCTTGTCATATAGTACATGGGATGGAGCTGGTTTCGTTCATTCGTTTCAAAGGTTTTATTCCAGACTACCTGAGTTGAGGATGGGCAAGATATGAAGCTCCATCCCTTTCTTGTATTTATAGGTAGGCTGATTTCGTTGGGGCTTGTCGGCTATAATTCAACTGCGATTATGGAAAGAACAGCCGAAGATATTTTGAGAGATATTGAATCTCTGGAAGATGACCTTCAAGTCTTGTCTGATGACAATGACAGAAAGTTTCAAAACATTCTTTCTTCTATTGACAATTTTACAGATAATGTCAATATGATAGAGGCTGAGTTTGATAATCTGACTCAGCTGAAGAAGGAGGATTATCCTTTTATTATTTTATGTGCTGGTTTGCAAGCTGTCCGCCAATACTTTATTACAGGATTTGAAGAAAGACTAGAAGATGATAAAGCTGCAAAGGAAGTTAAGGGAGGCAAGAAAGAACACAGTAATAGAAATAAAACGAGATATTACTGTTCTACAAAGAATATTATAACAAATCCTGTTCCTTTTGATGCGATGGAGCATAATGAAAAAGTGAGTCCTGGCTTGTCAGGTTTTAATCACAGGACAAAGTGTTTGGGACATTACCCTGAATTGGGGTATGTTTTTGGAACAGCCAACATCATGACTTCTACTGTAACGACGAAAGAAGGACTTGTTGGTATTAAAACCTATCATGTCAAAACCGAAGCTCTTACATATGTGAGAAAAGGTGAGACAGAAAATAGGACAGTTATCAAAGACTACATTTATTCGGAAGCTCATACATCAAAGATGTTCGAACATTGTATAAAGAGAATAAAGGATAATCCTAAAGAAGGAATTCCTGCTTTAATTGCTGCCATTGCCAAGGAACATGAGCATTTACGTTCTGACGAAAGAAGCAAAAAGAGCCTCCCTTTCCCTTTCCTTAGTTTTACCCCAGGAATCTCAGAGCATCTTGGTGAGTATGGCTTGGATTATATAAATTTCAAGACTGTTGCAAAACAGGCGGCATACAGTTATTTTGTCAATCTGATTGTTCAAATCTTATACTATGCCTATCATATTGGTAAACAAATACCAAAGGCACATAGTAAGAGCGATATTAAAATTGACGACATAGTAAAAGTGCGCCTTCAAAAAATCATCAATGTTGCTAATGTAATCTCAACTTCAACCAATTTGACAGCAGTTATAGTTGGAATATTTACTGGGAACATGGATTTGGTTAGAAAATTTGATGTAGGTGGTTGCTTTACAACATTCCATGCACTATCAAAAAGCGCAGATTTCATGATTCAAGTTAAACAGGCATATATAAAGAACGAACTTTCAAAAATAAATTCAAAGATATGATACAAAAGTTAGCTGAAAAAATCGGAGAAAAAGCCGTACGTGCTTTGTTAGTTGCCATAACGGCAATGGTGACTTTGCTTTACCATAAAATCGACAAATACTTTACAAAGAAGAAGTATTTTCAGAAAGGTAAGGACAGTGCAATGGAACTTTGGGACGAACAAGAGAAAATATGGAAAGAACGTGTTGAGAAAATCAAACGTGATACAAATTCAACCCTTAAAGAAAAGATGGAGCGACTAAAGGAATTGAAAAAGGCTTTTAAAGAATACAAGAAAGCCAATGCTAATTCGCTATATCCTGTCGTAAGGGTCGAACATGATAGCTCGTCAGAATAATCAAACAGTGCAAAAAAATGCTTCACAGATCTGGAATAATATCCAATATGTCCTTAGAGGACATTAAAAAAGTTAGTGTTCAAAATTGTGAACAGTTGGTAGAATTGTTAGGTGAGATTGTCAACCAAGACATAAAGAATCTATGTTCTGTCGTTAATATTGCTCATTTTGACGGATACAAGATTCGGGTAAAGAATAAAGAAGCCTCTGTAGAACAGTCCGTAGAGGAAGAGCCTGGTAATAAGTTAAAACGAACAGACGAACCAACAGAACTCCAGTTCTTTTCCTATGAACAGCTGAAGAAGTCAGCACATTATAGTGATGGGTATTATCGTGGAAAACTATATGGCACGATAGAATTGTGTGGTTGTGAAAAGATTATTGATTGCCCTGATTGTTCAGGTTCAGGAAAATGCCCAGCATGTGGAGGAAGCGAGATTGTAACGTGCCCTGTATGCGAAGGTAATAAAGAGTGTGTATCGTGTGATGGCACTGGAAGATATACTTGCCAAAATTGTGATGGTGATGGCGAATGTCCAGAATGTGATAATGGATGGTACACATGCGATGAATGTGGAGGTGACGGTACGGTTGATTGTCCTGATTGTAATGGTTTTGGTAACTATATAGATGAACCTTGCAAATATTGTGATGGTACAGGCTATATTAGTTGGGATAAGAAATGCCGTCATTGTGGAGGAAGTGGACGATTTGTACGAAAATGTAAACGTTGTGATGGAGACGGTAGAATACAATGTAGAAGATGTGATGGAGACGGAGGATGGAGTTGTAACGAGTGTAATGGCACTGGCAAATGTTCGCATTGTAAAGGTGTTGGAAGCTTTACCTGTAAAGCTTGTCAAGGAACAGGCCGCTGTGGAAAATGTAAAGGCAAAGGGAAAATTTGGTGTCCAGACTGTAGAGGTACAGGAAAGTGTATAGACTGCACAGGAACTGGACAGATAACATGTCCAAGGTGTAAAGGTCTTGGAGAATACCAGACTTACAAAAGTTACAAACTCTCTGATGTAAAAGAAACGGTTCGCTTGTTGTGCTCATTACCTGTTGATGACAAAGATTTCGACAGTATCACAGGAGAGACGTGTTACGAAGGTGTCGTGTACGATTTCTTTGCAGGACGTGCCAGTGTATTCAATGACCAATCTGTTGTCAAATACGTTCCTGACGATAGAAAAGAATTGATACAGAAATGGATTTCGCTTGAAAATAATTCAACATTCACAGAGGGTAAAATAAATGCTGACTATATTCATACCGAGGCGGTGTTGACCAAGTTCCCGGTTACAAAGATTCTGTTTGTATGTAATAACAAACATTTCACTATTTATATTGTCGGTAATGGTAAAGTAGTATTCTACAATCGCCTTTCTAGTCTGTCTGACAGGTTTATGTTTTGGGTAAAAAATATATTATTAAAGGGAAAATAGAAAGAATGAACATGAGAAGAATTTATCTCTTTATGGTTGTCTTGCTGTATGCTGCAATATGCCATGCTCAAACATTCGTATCTGCCAGCGAAATGTTGAAGATGATACAGATGGAGACCTACCAAGCCAACCAATACATGAAGAAGAAAGCTGGGTACAAGAAAATAAAACTTGGCGATTATTCTACTGGCTATTATAAAGGATGTTCTGCCGAAGAAATGTATCTGGCAACCAACACTTCACAAGTGTGGATGGAACTAAAAAACATCAAGGTTGGAGCATCTACAGGTGTCACCGTCAACAATGAGCCTGGTGACTTGGACAGCAGAAACATCGAGGCTGTAGTGTATGGCAAGAAATCACTAATGGTTTGGCAGAGTCAACTGAAACAACTCGGCTATAAACTTACAAAATGGCAGAATGAACTTGGAATAGAGGAATGGACATACAAAAAGGAAAACGTAAATTATGCCTTCCACTTGATGTACATAGAGCGACAGAAGGGCTATTGTCGTTTGACTGTTTGGGATCCATATTATCTTCATCCTGGTGGTGTATCATTTTAAAACGAAATAGATTATGGTTAGAAAATTATTACTTTGCATGGTAGCGTTCTTGATTGGAATGGCTACGTGTGCCGCCCAAGAAGTAGTTGGTGATTCCGCTACCTTTACAACCGAGAAGGCAGGCAAATTGGAGAAATCCATCAAAAAGATGGAAACAGGAAACATCACGAAAATACGCATTATAGGTGATGTAAACCAAGAGGACTTGCTGTCTCTTCAAGCTTTTTCATCTCTTACTTCACTTTATCTTGATAAAGCAGTTTTTGTTGCAGACAAGAAAGAATCGTCTAGTTATGCAAACGTAACGCTTCCCCTTCTACCCCAAATCAACACACTCTACTTATTCGGGGCCGGTAGGCAGTACAAGGGAGGTGAGTTAAAAGTTAATATCTCTTTGTCTGATTTATTTGTTCATAACGAAACAACAGATAGATATATACACCCAAATATGGGTGACCAACGAATGAAACTTTTAGCTTTTGGTGGCAATACGTATTGTAAAGACATTAATGGGGAATTGAACATTGACCATGTAAAACTTTATTCTTTATCAACATCCTATTTGGATTTTCGCAGTTTTACAGCAAAGTTAGTTACCGTTCCGGATGAAAGTTTTGTGAAGTATGCTAAATATGTAGATTATTCGTATAAATTAGACTGTAACGGTTTTAAAATTAGCTTTGATGATCAAACACGTGGCAATGAACCTATTTGGAAGTCTTATAAAGCTATAGATACTTATAAAGACGGAAAGCGAAAGATTTGGCTAAACAAATGGGATGATAGTTTTTCCAAAGACATGATTGCTGATGTTGTTGAATTTGCTACAGGTGCATTCCAAGGAGCAAATCTTGCGTCCATAGACATACCATCGCAGATTACAATACTTCCAAACGAATGTTTTAAAGATTGTAAAAATCTGAAGTCTATCAATCTAAATGGTGTAAAGAAAATCGGTGAATATGTCTTTTGTAACACGCCGATGGAAAATATAGTATTGCCATCTTCTATTGAGCAATTGTCTTATGGTTCATTTATTGGAAGCAATATCAAAACTGTGGAAATGCAAGGGATATATCCACCTGAACTTATTGGTCAATTAAAATATAAAGATGACATCAACATCCTTTTCTTATTGCCAGAAGGTACAAAGAAAAACTATAATCTTGGTGACTGGAAACGTTATTTCTTACGAGAAAAGAATGCCAAAATTAGTTATACCTTCAACTGTGAAAAGGCAGGAACGCTTGACACATACATTACGGATGCAGTTGCCTCTGACATTGAAGATCTCACCATTACAGGACAGCTTTATGATACAGATTTTGCTGTGTTGGAAAAATGTAGTAATCTTCGATCTTTGGATATTAGTCATTGCTTTGCCATGAAGTCTTTAGAAACAGCAAAAAAGGAACGTGCAGAAAAACAATATGAAATGGAATTGTTGAGCATGATAACAACTGCTGCCAGTATTAATGAACAGCAGAAATTCAATGCTGGACGTGGAAATGTCATGGCTGCAACGTCTTCAATGGCAGTTGCCGATATTTTTCAAAAAGCTCTAGACAATATGAAAAGTTCAAAGATTGAAGCAAGCGACATCTGTTATTTACCGTACGACATGGTTAAGGAAAACAAACATCTTGAAAGTATAAAATTGCCATTACAACTTAAAAAGGTGAAACTCTATTTCCCAGAAATGGTTAAAACGGTAGAATACCCTCCTTATATGGAGTATGTCAACTATTTAGTTGGTCCAGACTTCGTAGCTCCTGCCACTTTAAAAGGAGCACAATTGTATAGTCAAAATACAAAAAATATAGACTTGTCTCTTTCGCAGATTCAAGATTTGTCAAATAAGGGCCATGTAAGCAAACTAAATATTTTTAAAGCACCTAAGAAATTACAACGTGCTTATGATTTAGAATTAAAAGACGTAAAAACTGCATATTTCTATACAAGAGAAGCTCCTAGTGGTCTTAGTTTTTATGGTGTACAAGAATTGCATATACCTAAAGGCTCTAAAGCGGGATGGGTAAATGTAACCCAATACATGAAAGGAAAAGTTATAGATGATATTGACTTGTAAGAGTATGCTAAACAGAGGGGATGCCAAAATAACAGGTGTCCTCTCTCTTGATGTTCATTCAAGAGTGAAATTACACAAAATTGTGTCTTTTAACCATTTCGATTAAAAATGGAAAGTTCAAGTAATAAAGGTTGTCTGTTCCTGTATGCCCTAATCGCCGACATTGTAATCTTGGTGGCATACTGGAAAGAAATATCAGCCTGGTCATACTCTTGGCTGGTATATATTGGTATGGTAGTGGAATTGTTGTTCTTGTTGTCCTATGCTGGCGATTCTGATGATGATGGCACGAACAATAAGATGAACAAGAAATAAAATAGAGAGGATGCCTAACTAAAATAGGTGTCCTCTCTTGTCTTTTATAGCAACAGGTAGTCTTTCAACTTTGCTACGGATTGCTCAAACTTCTTCTTATTGATGGACTTTAGTTTTTCTATATTTTGCAGTTTCCATTTTACAGAAGGATAAACACTCAAATCACCAGCAGAACACAACGACCAATCGGGATTTCCTTGCTCAAAGGATAGCAACAACTGTTTGTCCGTATCAGTGAGACTGTCATTGATATAACCTACAAGCCAACTGCGTGTCCTCTCATAATCTGAATAAGAGAAAGGTATATCCGACATACCCTCAAACTGCTTTTCTAGTGCATTGGTCTGGTCTATGGCATGAGGCTGCAAAGATTCGATTATCGGTTTGTCGCTTCCTAGCAGACACAGCAAGAAGCCATCCTTCACCTGCTCAAAACTGTCTATATAAATCATTCATATTGATAAAGTTCTGTAGGAATTGTTATTTTATACTTAGCTATATATGTTCCTCCTTTGGCAAGTTGCATCTTTCCTGTACCCAAATTTATCTGGGAGGTGTCGAGCATATCAAACCAATAATGCCCTGCTTTCTCAGCCATATAGAGAAACATACGCTTTACCTTCAAGTTGGTTGTGGTCGTAAGTATTTCTTGCACAACATCTGGTCGAAGAGAAGTAAGCTGCTCCATGACATAGAACAAATCCATGTATCTGTATCTTGATGGTGCCAACAGCAAACATTCCATAAATGCAAGTTCAGGAACAGAGGAAAGCACCTTGAATCCGTCTATCTCATACTTGGTGGTGAGAGGATCGGAAAAGGCATCTGTGGTAAATAGGACAAACTTACGATTGAAGGCATCCATATCAAACCACTGGGGAGCTTTCCCTTTCGGATGAGCTACCATCAACAAAGGCTTACCCATAGGCACATAATGATTAAAGCCTGCCAGTTCGAGAGCGGAAAGTGCTGCCACACGATACTCTTTGTTCAGTTGTTCATTGAAGCAAGCGAGTGCTGTTGTCGCCTGTAATGGCAGTTTCTCACGATACATCACGCCACGGCAAAGCCCCTCCAGCCAACCCGAACTGCGATACTTACGCAACAGTTGGTCAGAGAAACCTTGCTCTTCGAGCCAAGAGGAAAATAACAATCCTCTTGAATAGCTCAAAGACAGGATTTGGTTGATTCTATTGTAATTTACTATACCCACGGTTTATTTCGTTACTTTATTTTCAACCGCAAAGATAAAAAGAATATCTGAAAGATGAACAATTCACCCCATATTTTACCATTATTTAAGACTGCCAACGCCCTCACCCAGTCATCATACAGCAGTTTTCAGAGATTTCACATAATCCAATATCAACTTCAAGTCATCCTCCTTAAACTCTCCAAGTTGTGTGATGATTTGAGAACGATACTGATTACGATTCCATTTTTCCATCTCTAAGGTTTGTGTCTCTGTAGCCGTCTCAATGTAGGGTTTCATCGTATTATAACCTTTATGACCAGTACACTTCATGACAACTTGTGGAGGAATACCCATAGCCAAGCTACAAGACACAAAAGTTCTTCTGGCATCATGACAAGAAATAATCTCATAGAACTTATACTGCTCAGACTTGCGTTCCCTACCAATCATATAATCTTCAAGTATAACTCGGTCAAGCTTTGCAACTTTAGCGGCTTCTTTCACATAATCGTTTAGTTTCTGGTTGCTTGGAACATCAAAGACGTGTCCATCGGCAGTTTCTTTTCCCTTATACTTATTCAATATGGCAATAGCACCATCTGTAAGAGGAATGATGATACGGTCACAAGTCTTTTGCGTCATCATTTCGATTTGCTTGTCCTGGATATGCCCAGTCTTCAAGTTGCACAAGTCTGAGTAACGCAAGGAGGTGAAAGCCATAAAACACCACAAGTCACGAGCCTTAGCCAAACGTCCTTCCCCTACTCCAAACTGAAACTGTGAGAATTTCAACAGTTCAGCATAATGCAGGAATGTAACTGTTCGAGGCACCACTTTCAGGTTGGTGTCAAAATCAAGCACAGCTTTAGGTATTGAGTAACCCTCTTGATTATTTATCCATTTGAGAAAACATTTCAGCATAGTCGTCTGTTTTCTTGCAGTTCGATTCTTATATCCATTCTCGATGTACCAATCTTTCAAATTACGCATAGTGTCAATGGTAATTTTCGAAGCAAACTTTAGTTTAGGATTTGCTCCTGTCAAATGATGATAGGCTTGAACATACTTCTGTCTACACTTATTACTCCAGGTCTTTTCACTTGTATTCTCCTGAATGAAGTCTTGAAGAAGTTCTTCCAAGGTCTTCTCTTGCTTCTCCTCCACAACACTTGCGGTTTGTTTAACACGACACAGAACCTTATTTACCATATCCTTCAATTCCTGTGGTGTTGGGACAGTATTCTTCAAAGAGCAAGCAGAAAAGCAGTCATCTATAGCTTGCTTAAATTCAGATATACGAGCATTTATCTCGCTAGCAGTAAAACTCATATTGCGCACTTTATGAGTCGTACTTTTCTTTGCCTTATGACTATCAGAATCCCATCTGACTTTCTCTGCATAGACACCAGAGATAAAATCCACCTCCTGTCTCTTCACTGCGTTGGAACTCCATCTTACACGCAAAGCAACACGTCCACTTGTACCCTTGATGAAGGGTAAAACAGAAAATTTAATTTCAATCATAGTTTAATTTCTTATCTATTATACTTATTTTCAATTAATTACATCCTCTATATCTGTGAGAACGTGTTGCAAAAGTAAGCATATTTTTTGAGGTGACCAAGGGTCACCACCTTTGTGATATTACAAGATACTTTCTGATAGCAAAAGATAGCAGTAATCTCATAAATACTTATATATCAACTTGTTAAATATTACACAATATCATATAGTATCATTTTAAGATTCCCTCCAGCTCCACCCTATTTGATAGAAACAAAAAACTCGCAGATTCTTTCTTTAGAATTTGCGAGTTTTTATTTTGCTGTTATTGTTTTCTCAAACTTTCACGATACTTCAGAGGTGACATGTGCAGATGCTCTCTTACATATTTACCGAAGAATGAGGTATTGGAAAAGCCCAGTATACCTGAAATCTCCTTGATTGTTTTCGTTGTAGAACGGAGATAATAGGTGATATCAGCAAGCGTATACTCCGTAATCCACTCGATGGCTGTCTTGCCGGAATGGCGCTTGCAGATGATGGAGAGATATTTTGGCGTGATGCAAAGCTGCTGCGCAAAATATTCTACAGGCTGATGCTTGATTTCGCTCTGCTGCAACATTTCCAGGAACTTATCAAAGAAATCGCTGGCACTGGTTCCCAAAGTTTCTTTCGGGAGATCTGTCAGCAAAAGATTGCTCACAGCAAGAAGAGCACTCTTCAGGAGCGTCTCCACTATCTCACGGCGATATGGTTTCCACGAACTTCGGTCGTTGAACTTCGGATCCAGACAGAGGCGCACCAAGTCGGTAAACTTAGAATAGAATACCATATCCACCTCGTTCATCTTCAACACCGAAACCTTGCTCACATACATGGCACGGTTCCACACCGAGATATGAGAACGAAGAATACCAAGCAAGCCGTGATTGCTGACACACATGGCTGTGCATGCAAAATCTTCCGACACCTCTTTGATGTCGAGAATAGAGTTAGGCGGACTGATAAATATATCGCCCTTCTCCACGGTGAATTCCCGCCCGTTGAGTTCAGCTCTCAGGCTGCCTCTCTGACAGGATGCAATCATGTTCATCTGGAATCTCACAGGGTCGGGGTTCTGCAACACCTTGACATTATCTATAATCAAGATGTCCTCATCCAGATAGCTCGCACTGATTTCTGCACTCTGTGCGAACTCACCTTCTTCGATACGCTGCCTGACGTCCTTCTGTTCTTTCATTAATATGATTTTTAAAATTTCTTCACTCTTCGTTCTTCACTCTTCCCTATCAAAAAGCCTCTCTGTATTTGTTTTCGTCCTTATCCTCCAACATAGAGAGATAACTCTGGTAGCGGCTAGCTGCAATATAATGTTCCTCAACCGCCTTGATTACCGCGCACCCCGGTTCGTGGGTATGGGTACAGTCAGAGAACTTACAATCCTGAGAGAACTTGAAGATTTCCTTAAAATAGCTGGTCAGCTCTTCCTTTTCGATATCAAAGGTACCAAAGCCCTTGATGCCCGGAGTATCAATGAGATAACCACCTTCCGGCAGTTCCAGCATCTCACTGAAGGTTGTGGTATGCATTCCGCTATTATGCGCCTCGCTGATTTCTGCGGTACGCTGCTCTGCATCAGGAATAAGCTGGTTGATGAGGGTTGACTTTCCTACCCCGCTGTTGCCGCTCAACAAAGATTTCTTATCCTTGATAAGAGGTCGCAACAGTTCAACTCCTTCACCTGTAGCTGCCGACAATTCGATACATTTATATCCGATGGTCTCATAGAGCGTGCACATCATCTTCTCGTAATGCAATTCTTCTTCTGAAAGTATATCACTTTTATTGAAGATGATGATAACAGGCACTCTATAGGCCTCAGCACCAGCCAGGAATCGGTCGATGAAGGTAGTAGATGTCTGCGGATAATTCACCGTTACTACAAGCAGCGCCTGATCTACATTAGCAGCCAGAATATGACTCTGCTTACTGAGGTTAGGTGATTTACGAATGATATAGTTTTGGCGGTCTTCGATAGAAGAGATAAATGCCGTACCCTCCTGATTGGTAATAAGCTGCACATAATCGCCTACAGCCACAGGATTGGTGCTGCGGATGCCCTTCAATCTGAAATTGCCCTTAATTTTACTTTCAATCAGCTGGCCATCGTCTGTCTTGACGGTGTACCAGCTGCCTGTATTTTTAATAACGAGTCCTCTCATTATCACTTATTAAATAATGTAAGTCCAGAATGATTTAGACTGTCATGATTTCCTTCTCCTTCTCGTCCATCAGGTTTTCGAGCTGCTTGATGTACTTGTCGTGGAGTTTCTGCAAATCGTTCTCAGCATCCTTCTCCAAGTCTTCAGAAAGTCCATCCTTGATAGCTTTCTTCAACTTTTCCTTGATTTCCTGGCGCACGTTGCGCACCTCAATCTTAGCACGCTCAGCAATCTTATTACACTGCTTTACGAGTTCCTTACGGCGCTCACCTGTTGGCTGAGGAATACCCAGACGTACGATTTCGCCATTGTTCTCAGGAGTGATACCTACACCACTATCCATAATAGCCTTTTCGATATCCTTGATAGCCTTTTTGTCCCAAGGGCGGATAGCGATAGTACGGGCATCAGGGGTTGTAACTGTAGCTACCTGGTTCAGAGGAACCATACTGCCATAACTATTTACGCGCACACCATCGAGGATGGCTACATTAGCGCGACCAGCACGAACATGAGAGAGTTCCTCTGCGAGATACATTGCTGCCATCTCCATACGCTCTGCTGCAGAATTCAAAGTTTCTTTAACGTCTATCATAATTATATGTTTTTATTTTATTAATTCTAATCTTTTCAATTCTTCGCCCACATAGTTGGTGAGTTCTACAAACTGCTGGATAGTGAGCTGCTCAGGACGCTTGGTCATGATGTCGGTGGTGTAGAAATCCTCGCGTGGTGTTACACCCGGGAACATCTGCTTCAAACTCACACGGAGCATCTTGCGACGCTGGTTGAAGACTGTCTTTACCAGACGCTTAAACAGTTTTTCATCACAGCCAAGGTCAGTCACCTTGTTGCGAGTCATACGGATTACCGCACTCTTTACCTTTGGTGGTGGGTTGAACACATTCTCATCTACCGTAAAGAGATATTCCACATCATACCATGCCTGGATGAGCACACTGAGGATACCATAGGCTTTGTTACCTGGTTCTGATGCCATACGCAATGCCACCTCACGCTGGATCATTCCGGTACAGCAAGGAATGAGATCCTTGTAATCGAGCATCTTGAAGAATATCTGCGATGAGATATCGTATGGATAATTACCTGTCAGTACAAACTGCTTTCCATCGAATATCTGGTTCAAATCCATTCTCAAGAAGTCTTCACCGATGATATTATCCTTGAGTGTCGGGAAATTCTCATGAAGATACGCCACCGACTCCGAGTCGATTTCCACTGCCTTGACGGGTCTTGGTTTCTCTACGAGATATTGGGTAAGAACGCCCATACCTGGTCCGATTTCGAGAACAGGTATATCCGGGCAGGCATCCACCGTATCGGCGATGCGCTTTGCTATATTGAGGTCGGTCAAGAAGTGCTGACCGAGATTCTTCTTAGGCTTTACAGCTTTCATATCTTATCTTTATATTATATATTTTGCAAAAATACGATTATTTTTTGAGAATCCACACGAAGTATGCGATTTTTTTTATCTTTTTGGGTAAAAAAGGGAAAGTGCCACTTGTTTCTTTAAAAAAAGGCTATACTTTTAGCCATAAATGGCGCCCAAGCGTTTATTTATGCTAAAAATATGCAGATTCGAACGATATTGTCAATAAAAGTATTATCTTTGCATCTAATTATGGATATAAAGAAGATAGCAAACAACATATGGAAGGTGGCTTTGTCGCTCATTCTGGGTGGCGCCATCCTTTATTGGATGTATCGCGGATTCGACTTCAAGCAAGTAGAAGATGTTCTGCTTCACAAGATGAGTTGGACCTGGATGCTGCTGTCGTTCCCCTTTGGCATCTCTGCCCAGGTATTCAGAGGATGGAGATGGAAACAGTCGCTGGAACCATTAGGCGAGAAGGCACGCTCCAGTATCAGCACCTACTCCATCTTCCTGTCCTATGCTCTGAGTCTTGTGATTCCTCGTGCAGGCGAGTTTGCCAGATGCGGCGTATTGAAGAAATGGGATGATGTTTCGTTTCCGAAAGCCCTAGGTACCGTCGTTACAGAAAGAGCCATCGATTCACTCCTCGTACTTTTGATTACAGCGCTGGTCTTTGTAATGCAGATTCCGGTATTCCTCAATTTCTTTGAGAAAACAGGTACGAGCATGGACAGTTTACTCTGCCAGTTTACAGCCACAGGTTACATAGTGACAGCTATCTGTGGCATAGCAGTACTCATCCTGGCTCACTATCTGCTCAAGCGACTCGCTATATATAATAAGGTGAAAGCAACACTGGGAGGACTCTGGCAAGGTATCATCTCGCTGAAAGGTGTCAGAAATGTACCACTCTACATCGCCCTTACACTGGGCATCTGGTTGAGTTATTTCTTCCACTACTATCTCACCTTCCAATGCTTCGAAGCAACCTCCCATCTCAATCTGATGTGCGGTCTGGTGACATTCATCGTGGGCAGCATAGCGGTCATCGTACCTACTCCAAACGGAGCCGGTCCTTGGCATTTTGCCGTCAAGACAATGCTCATACTCTATGGCATTCAGGCAAACGATGCCCTCTTCTTCGTTCTCATCGTACACTCCGTGCAAACCCTGCTTGTAGTCCTTTTGGGAATCTATGCCTGGATAGCACTGGCGTTTACCGGGAAAGTAAAGAGTGAAGAGTGAGGAGTGAAAAATCCTCTTGCTTTAGGACGTATGCCCAACTTAACATTGAACATTAAACATTAAAATAAAAATAATATGGCTGACATTAAGAATTTGAACCCAGTTGAAATCTGGCGTAACTTTGACAAGTTAACACAAGTTCCACGTCCATCAGGACATTTGGAAAAGATTCAGGCTTATTTGCTCGAATGGGCAAAAGAAGCAGGTGTAGAGGCTTTCCAAGACCCAGCAGGCAACATCGTGATGCGCAAACCTGCTACTCCAGGTATGGAGAACCGCAAAGGTGTTATTATGCAGGCGCACATGGACATGGTTCCTCAGAAAGCACCAGACAGCAAGCATAATTTCGAAACAGACCCTATCGAAACCATCATCGATGGCGACTGGGTACGTGCTAATCATACAACACTCGGTAGCGACGACGGACTTGGCGTAGCTACCATCATGGCGGTAATGGAATCAAAAGATTTGCAGCACGGTCCTATCGAGGGCTTGATTACCGCTGACGAAGAGACAGGCATGTATGGTGCCAACGATCTCCCAGCAGGCGAACTGAACGGCGACATTCTCTTAAACTTCGATACCGAGGTTTGGGGCGAGTTCGTTATCGGTAGCGCTGGCGGTATCGACATCACAGCAACTCTCGATTATAAAGAGGTAGAAACCGACAAGGAAGATGCTGCCGTTAAGGTAACCCTCAAGGGATTGAAGGGCGGTCACTCCGGTATCGAAATTAACGAAGGCAGAGCGAATGCCAACAAATGCATGGTTCGTTTCGTTCGTGAAGCTATTTCGGAACTCGATGCCCGTTTGGCTTCATGGCAGGGCGGCAACATGCGCAATGCCATCCCATTCCAGGCTGAGGTTGTTCTGACCCTGCCTAAGGAGAACATTGAAGCTTTGAATGACCTGGTAGCAGACTGGAAGGATGAAATCTGTGATGAGTTCGAAGGCATTGAAACAACTGAGAACATCGAGTTCTTCACTGAGAATGTAGAGACTCCTAAGATGCAGGTTCCTGCCGAAATCCAGGACAACCTTGTAGATGCAATCTACGCTTGCCACGATGGTGTATTGCGTATGGCTCCATCTATGCCTGAGATTGTAGAGACCTCTTCAAACCTAGCAATCGTTGAGATTGGTGACGGCAAGGCTGCTATCAAGATTCTGGCCCGTTCTAGCCACGAATACTACAAGATGTATCTTGCCACAATGATAGAGAGCTGTTTCAACATGGCAGGCATGAAGGTTGAATTCAGCGGCAGCTATATGGGATGGAACCCTAACCCTAAGAGCGACATCCTGGAACACGTATTGAAGGTTTACAAAGAGCAGAACGGCACAGACGGTAAGGTACAGGCTGTTCACGCAGGTCTGGAGTGCTCTATCATCCTGAGCAAGTATCCTAACCTCGATGTCGTATCATTCGGTCCTACCCTTCTTAGCCCTCACACAGCCAATGAGCGTTGCCAGATCAGTTGCGTAGCTCCTTTCTGGAACCTCGTCAAGCAGCTTCTGACAGAGATTCCTGCAAAGTAAAAAATGGGGAACGAAATTACAAAAAGATTAAAAAAGAAAGCCGAGAGTGAAAATTCTCGGCTTTTTTGTTTCAGTTTTCAAAAGAAATCATTACCTTTGCAGTCGATTTCGCAAGTCTTGTAAAATCTCTGTAGCAGATCATACAAATTCACTTGCATAAGTTTCATTAAAATAACACCAAAATGGACGATTATCACGCGGAGAACAATAATGAATTGTAAGGCGTGGAGATTCAGCAACGAAGAAGCCTTTCAGTAGGCCGTACCCAAGCGCTAGTCTCCATACCCCAAACTTTTATTATGTGGAGATTAGCAAACTATGAAGACTTATTGGAATATAGACAAGAATCTGACTGTACTCAATGAGTGGCAGCCAAACTGCTGGATACAGGTAACATGTCCAACTGATGAAGACCAGCGCTTGCTGGAAGAAGAATTCAAGATCCCTGATTATTTCCTCTCGGATATCAGCGATACCGATGAGCGTGCCCGCTATGAATATGACGATGGCTGGATGCTCATCATCCTGCGTATCCCTTATGTCAAGGAAATACGCAGCCGTACCCCATACACCACCGTGCCTCTGGGTATCATCCATAAGCGCGATGTTACCATCACCGTATGCTATTATGAAACCAATATGATGATTGATTTCGTAAGCTACCAGCAGAAGCGCAGCGAGGGGTTCACCGACTATGTAGACATGACCTTCCGCCTCTTCCTTTCATCTGCAGTATGGTATCTGAAGCGATTGAAACAAATCAATTCTCTCATAGAAAAGGCAAAACGAAACCTCGATCATGGTGTGAACAATGAGAGTCTGATCGGACTGAGCCGCCTACAGGACTCCCTTACCTACTTTATCACCTCTATCCGGGGCAACGAGAACCTCCTGTCGAAACTGAAGTTCAAACTGCAGGTGGATGAACTTGATGCCGACCTCATCGAAGACGTAAACATCGAGATGACACAGGCACGCGAAACCACAAGCATCTACTCGGACATTCTGGAGTCGACAATGGATACCTATTCGAGCATCATCAACAACAATATGAATACCACGATGCGTACCTTGACCAGTATCAGTATCGTCATGATGTTGCCTACGCTGATTTCCTCATTGTTCGGCATGAACTTAATCAACGGTATGGAAGACAGCCATTACGGATTTGCCATCGCTCTGGTTATCTCCGTGCTCGTTTCTGCACTTTCATGGGGCTTCCTCAGATACAAGCGTCTGCTCTAAGCATACACCACTCTGACAAGCATTAAGTAGCCCAAAAGAGCACACAAAACGATGAATAGCAAGAAAAAGACAATTATAAATACAAAAAAAATTAAAAAATCGAATGTCATGGCATGATATTCGATTTTTTTTTTTAAGTTTGCAACTTATTAATAATATAAATTTGTATGGGGCTGAATTGCAGATAAGCGACTACCGGCCCAAGAAACTCGAATCATAAACTAAACAAAGTGACATGATGGACTCTCAAGAAAAAGCTCTGTTGCAGCAGAGCACCCTGGAAGACCCTGCCAAGAAGGCTTATGCCACCAAGCAGGAAGTGCTCGAAAGAGTAAAGGAAATCGCTCATAGCAGCGAAAATCCAAACAAGGAGGAACTCGACCTACTCAAGACAACTTTCTACAAGATTCATCTCGCAGAAAGAGACGCACAGATGAAAGAGTATCTCGCAAAAGGCGGTGACCCAGAGAAGTATATCCTTCTACCGGATGACACCGAAGAAGCCTTCAAGGCTGAGATGCAACTCATCAAGGAGAAAAGAGCCAAGATCTTCCTGGCACAAGAAGAAGAAAAACAAGATAATCTCCGCAAAAAAGAGGAAATTATCGAAAAGATAAAGGCCATGACCACCTCACCGGAGGAGGCCAACAAATCATATCAGGACTTCAAGGCCTTGCAGCAGGAATGGAAGGAAATCAAGAACATCCCTGCAGACAAGGCAAACGAGGTATGGAAGAACTATCAGCTCTATGTAGAGCAGTTCTACGACATGCTCAAGTTGAACAGCGAAGCTCGCGAATATGACTTCAAGAAGAATCTTGAAGCCAAGACCCAACTCTGCGAGGCTGCAGAGAAGCTCAATGAGGAAGAGGATGTTATTTCTGCCTTCCACCAGCTTCAGGACCTCCACCAGCAATATCGCGAAATCGGTCCTGTTGCCAAGGAGTTGAGAGAACAGATTTGGGAACGTTTCAAGGCTGCTAGCACTGTTATCAACAAGAAGCACCAGCAGCACTTCGAAGACCTGCGTGCCAAGGAAGAGGAAAACCTCGCCAAGAAGACTGCCCTCTGCGAAAAGGTAGAAGCTGCCAACCAAGGAGAATACAAGACTGCCAAGGACTGGGAAAAGGTTACCCAGGAAATCATAGAGATTCAGAAAGAGTGGCGCACTATCGGTTTTGCCCCTCAGAAGATGAACGTCAAGATTTTCGAGCGTTTCCGCATCGCCAACGATGAATTCTTCAACAAGAAGGCAGAATTCTTCAAAGGATTGAAAGATACCTACGCTGCCAACCTCGAAAAGAAACAGCAACTCGTAAACAAGGCAAAGGAACTGGCTGACAGTACAGACTGGAAGAAGACTGGCGACAAGTTCATCGCTCTTCAGAAAGAATGGAAGAAGGTGGGTACCGTACCTCACAAACAAGGCGAATTGCTCTGGAAGGAATTTCTGGATACCTGCAACAAGTTCTTTGAAGCCCGCAACAAGCAGAATGCCGGTTCACGCAGCGAGGAACATGCCAATTTGGACAAGAAGCGCAACATTATTGCCCAGCTCAAGGAACTTGTAGTTGCAGAGATTTCAGACAACGATTTCCAGAAGAAGCTCAAAGATCTTGCCAAGCAATATAGTGCAATCGGACACGTTCCTTTCAAAGAAAAAGACAAGGTCTATAAAGAGTATCATGAGGCTATCGATGCAGCCTACGAGAAACTTCACGCCACCAACGCAAAGCGCCACTTCGACAACTTCAAGAACAACTTGAAGAATGTTGCCAAGGAAGGCGGCAATGCACTCGGCAATGAGCGTGGTAAACTCTTGCGCCGCTACGACCAGTTGCGCAGCGAGATTACTACTTACGAGAACAACCTCGGTTTCTTCAATACAGCCAGCAAGAAGGGCAACAGCCTGGTAGAAGAAATGAATCGTAAGATTGAGAAACTCAAGACTGACCTCGAAATGGTGAAGCAGAAAATCAAGGCTATTGATGCCGAGAAGAAATAAATACAATAAACCCCAGGGCGAAAGCTCTGGGGTTTATTGTTATGAATACTCCATAAAACAGAATTCCTATAAACAAAAAAAACACCTTCCATTACTGAAAGATGCCTTACCGTATGAGTTGGGATACCCGGACTCGAACCAGGAATGACAGGACCAGAATCTGTAGTGTTACCATTACACCATATCCCAATAAATTCTATCAAAACTATCTTAAGTAAGCGAAGTTGGGATACCCGGACTCGAACCAGGAATGACAGGACCAGAATCTGTAGTGTTACCATTACACCATATCCCAATATCAGCAAACGAGATGTTCATTTCTCAATTGCGAGTGCAAAGGTACTAGTTTTTTTTGAACCTACAAAATTTTTCGGCACTTTTTTCTAAAAAAAACGCAATTTCTTTAATTTTCCACATTTTTTTTGCCTTTTAAGTCGATTTTCCATTATAATAATGTATCTTTGCAGAAAAATAGAGAATATAAATTAAGTAAGAAAGAAAAGATAAATGAACACAGTTAAACAACTCGTAGAGACTATTAAAGAAGGTATACAAGAAAAGAAAGGTCAAGACATTGTTATCGCCGACCTGACAGAAATCGATGGAAGCATTGCCAAGTACTTCATCATCTGCCAGGGAGGAAGCCCTACTCAGGTTGAAGCTATCGCAGGTTCTGTGGGCGACATCGTGCGCAAGAATCTGAAAGAAAAACCTGTAAATGTAGCTGGTCTCGGCAACGACCAGTGGGTGGCAATGGACTTTGTAGATGTATTGGTGCACATCTTCCTTCCGGAAGTACGCGCTTATTACGACCTCGAACATTTATGGGAGGATGCAAAGCTTACCCATATACCTAATCTCGACTAGTCAGTCTCTCCCATCCCACATGATGAAACAGACATTGTTTTTCGACTAAAAGTTATACATATAAAATAAAATGGAACAAAGCAATATGAAGCCTCGTGGCAATGGCGGACCAAAGATGCCACGATTTAATATGACCTGGCTTTTCACCATCTGCCTCATCACCATGATCATCCTCTTCTTTACAGGAGGAGGCGATGCGATTGGAGGCAGCGCTGCCAAGGAAGCCACGTACACCCAATTCAAACAGTATGTAGAAAAAGGCTATGTACTCAGTGTTGTGGCCAATAAAACAGAAAGCACCCTCAAGATATACATCAACCCGAAATATACGCGCGATGTATACAATATGCCGGCAAAGTCTGTAGGTCCTAACCCATACGTAAAAGTACAGTTCGGTTCGGTTGACGAAGTGGAACGCTATGCCAACCAGATGTTGAAAGAAAAGAAGATTCGCTCCTTCAGCTACGACAACCAGAAGGATAACGACTTCTTAAGCACACTCTTCAATCTGGCACCTCTGCTCTTCTTCGTATTCTTCATCCTCTGGATGTCAGGAAGATTCAGCGGCGGTATGGGCAGCGGCGGTATGGGCGGCGGCATCTTCAGCGTAGGCAAAAGCAAAGCTAAGATGTACGAAAAGGGAAATACAATCGGTATTACCTTTAAGGATGTTGCCGGACAGGAAGGTGCCAAGCAGGAAGTAAAGGAAATTGTAGACTTTCTGAAAAACCCACAGAAATATACCGATTTGGGTGGTAAGATTCCAAAGGGAGCCCTTCTCGTAGGCCCTCCGGGAACTGGTAAGACCCTCTTGGCTAAGGCTGTTGCCGGCGAGGCTGGCGTACCTTTCTTCTCCATGAGCGGTTCCGACTTCGTTGAAATGTTCGTAGGTGTAGGTGCCTCACGTGTACGCGACCTTTTCCGTCAGGCTAAAGAGAAATCACCTTGTATCATCTTTATCGATGAGATTGATGCTGTAGGCCGTGCCCGCAGCAAGAACCCAGCCATGGGTGGTAATGATGAGCGCGAAAACACCTTGAACGCCCTCCTTACAGAGATGGATGGTTTCGGTACCAACAGTGGTGTCATCATCCTTGCAGCTACCAACCGTGTAGATATGCTCGACAGCGCCTTGCTACGTGCCGGACGTTTCGACCGCGAAATTCACGTAGATCTCCCTGGTTTGAACGAACGTAAGGCTATCTTCCTGGTACATCTCAAACCTATCAAGATTGACGAAACTGTAGATGTTGATCTCCTGGCACGCCAGACTCCAGGTTTCTCGGGTGCAGATATTGCCAACGTTTGTAACGAGGCAGCCCTCATTGCTGCACGCCACGACAAGAAGGCTGTTTGTAAACAGGATTTCCTCGACGCAGTAGACCGTATTGTAGGCGGTTTAGAGAAGAAGACCAAGGTGATGACTGCCGACGAGAAGCGTAGCATCGCCCTTCACGAAGCAGGCCACGCAACCATCTCATGGTTCTGCCAGTATGCCAACCCTCTCATCAAGGTTACCATCGTACCTCGTGGTCAGGCTCTCGGTGCCGCATGGTATCTGCCAGAAGAGCGCCAGATAACCACCAAGGAACAGATGCTCGACGAGATGTGTTCATTAATGGGTGGACGTGCCGCAGAAGAACTCTTCACCGGTCATATTTCGTCAGGAGCCATGAACGACCTGGAGCGCGCCACAAAGAGTGCTTATGGTATGGTAGCTTATCTCGGTATGAGCAAGACGTTGCCAAACATCTGCTTTTACAACCAGAACGAATATTCATTCCAGCGTCCGTACTCTGAGTCTACAGCTCGCGAGATAGATCAGGAAGTTCTGAAAATTGTCAACGAACAGTATACCCGTGCCAAGAACATCCTGATGGAGCACAAGGAAGGCCACAATGCCCTAGCAGAGCTCCTGATCAAGAAAGAGGTGATTATGGCAGAAGACGTAGAACATATCTTTGGCAAGCGCCCTTGGTTGAGCCGTTCGCAGGAAATCATGGAAGACGAACAGCCTAAGATAGACGATGACGCCGTAAAGGAACTTCCTGAAGTTCAGGCTGCCATTAAGGAGCATGAAGAGAACCAGAAGAAGAATGCTGATTCTGATGAGACTTCCAAGAAAGATGAAGATTCGGAAGAAAACAAGAACGAATAAAACAAACCGATATGACTGACAAACAGAAGAATCTAGTGATAAGATCCATCACAGGCGTATTATTCGTAGTGTGCATGGTATCTTGCTTTCTCAATCCCAGGGCAATGGTTATCCTGTTCGCCCTCATTACCGGATTGAGCATCTGGGAGTATTGCGGATTAGTTAACCAGAAGGAGAATGTTACGGTAAACCGTTTCATCAGCACCGTGGCGGGTGTTTACTTCTTCCTTGCCGTGGCTGGTTTCCGCATGGGCATTGTGGGCAATTTCGTGGTTTTCGTACCTTATCTGCTCACCATCCTCTATCTCTTCATCAGCGAACTGTATACAGGCAACAAGGATGCCATCAACGATTGGGCTTACACTATGCTCTCTCAGTTGTACATCGCCTTGCCTTTCTCGATGATCAATGTATTGAGTTTCGAGACATCAGCTTTCGATGGTCAGATACATTACGACATGCTGCTGCCTTTGAGCATTTTCATTTTCCTCTGGACCAATGATACCGGTGCCTATTGCAGCGGTTCGCTTTTCGGCAAGCATAAGCTCTTTCCTCGCATCAGTCCAGCTAAGAGTTGGGAAGGCAGCATAGGCGGAGGCATATTCGTACTGATAGCAGCAGGTATCATCGGCTATATTGCCAACGATGGCGAAGCCCATCGTCTCAGCATTCTCGGTTGGGAAGGTTTAGGTCTGGTTGTGGTATTCTTCGGCACATGGGGCGATTTGGTAGAAAGTCTCTTCAAGCGTACCCTCGGAGTAAAGGATAGCGGCAACATCCTGCCAGGACATGGAGGCATGCTCGACCGCTTCGACTCTTCGCTCATGGCGATACCGGCAGCAGTAATCTACCTATACACCATCCAGTTGTTTGGATAATACATCTTTTATGAGATAAAGGCCAAACCTATAGTTTGACCAAGCACAAAGAAAGGCAGGGATTCCTCAAAGAACCCCTGCTTTTTTTTCATATCACCATAAAAAACACAAGTAGCTTCGTTGGCTCACGAAAGTACTTGCGATAAACTATGCTGTTATCTGTTATATTTCTTCAGTGCCTGCTTCACCATCTTGCCCCATGGCTTGATGAGATCATCTGTCCAGTTGCCGGTAGCCTTGGCACGTGGCAAAATCATGGAACAGGTTTCATCCTTATCCGAAACCGACCAGTTTACCCAACTCACCTTGTTTTTCTCCATTACGTCGAGCCATTTCTGATACTCATCAGGAGCCAGAGGACCATTACCCGAAGCCTCCATACCAGCACATTCTGATACAAAGACCGGCAAACCGCTCTTCACGGCAGCCTCCAGTTTATCACGCAGATAATCTTTATGGGTGGCTGCATAGAAATGAAGGGTATACATCACATTCTCCACAC
>SAMEA104315427__coassemble_451_pt1 | contig 44311 bp, 29 predicted proteins | sample SAMEA104315427__metabat2_high_PE_023 | metagenome-assembled genome bin SAMEA104315427 (sample SAMEA104315427) | gut metagenome | biome: Monkey gut; feature: monkey-associated habitat; material: faeces | place: China | collected 2013 | reverse complement strand
GGTCGCTCAAGATGATGTAGTTGTAACCATCATCCACGCTCTGGGCAGCCTGCTTACAAAGTTCATCCAATGCCTCATGCAGTCCTTCTTCGCCCTTGGCGGTTTCGAAGAGCATGTGGAGTTTTACTGTATTGAAGCCCTTGTAGCGGATATTCTGAAGGATATCCAACTGGGTATTGGTCAGGATAGGATGTGGCAGACGAACCATCTTACAGTTGCTTTCGTCTGGGTTCAGGATGCCGGAACCTACTCTACCAATATACTCGGTAAGACTCATCACAAGGTTCTCACGGATAGAGTCGATGGCAGGGTTGGTAACCTGAGCAAACTGCTGACGGAAGTAGTTGAAGAAAATCTGTGGCTGGTCGGAGAGTACGGCAAGTGGGGTATCATTACCCATAGATGCAGTAGGCTCCTGACCCTTGGTAGCCATTGGGATGATGGTACCGTCGATATCTTCCTCGCCAAAACCGAATTCCAATTCCTTGCGAGTGAGGTTTTCTACAGCGTTTTCCACCTTACGTCCGCTGCGCAGCTTTTCCAGTTCAATACGGTTGGTATTCAGCCACTGGCGGTAAGGATGCTGCTCAGCCAGACGCTCCTTGATTTCACCATCGTAGTAGATCTTACCTTCCTGGGTATCAATCAGGAGGATTTTACCAGGCTGCAGACGACCCTTCTCTGCAATCTCGGTAGGATCAAAATCCATCACACCTACCTCAGATGCGACTACCATCATATCATTCTTGGTGATGGTATAGCGTGCTGGGCGCAAACCGTTTCTATCGAGCATACCACCAGCGTAGCGGCCATCGCTGAAGAGCAAGGCAGCAGGACCATCCCATGGTTCCATCAGGATAGAGTGATACTCATAGAAAGCCTTCAGATCCTCAGAGATAGGGTTCTTGTCGTTGAAGCTCTCTGGCACCATCACAGCCATGGCGTGAGGCAAAGAGAGACCGCTCATAACGAAGAACTCGAATACATTGTCGAGGCTGGCTGAGTCACTCATATCAGGCTGAACGATAGGAGAAATCTCACGGATATCGCCCAGAGCCTCGCTGCTCAACACACTCTCACGAGCCTTCATCCAGGCACGGTTACCACGGATGGTGTTGATCTCACCATTGTGGGCAAGGAGACGGAATGGCTGAGCCAGACTCCATGTTGGGAAGGTGTTGGTAGAGAAGCGGGAGTGAACCAGAGCCAGACCGCTTGTGAAATAATTATTGGTCAAGTCAGGATAATATTGGCGCAACTGGAGGCTGCTCAACATACCCTTATATACGATGTTCGAATTAGACAACGAACAAATATAGAAATCAGGATCGCTGACACGTTTCTCAATACGTTTACGGATAAGATAGAGAATGCGCTCAAAGACAGGCACCTTATCATCTGTAACACCTGTGATAAACACCTGTTTGATAGCTGGTTCGTTACTCAAAGCAGCCTCACCCAGACAATCAGGGTTAGTAGGCACATTGCGGAGATGCATCAGCTGCAATCCCTCGCGTTCAATTTCCTCAATCATGATAGAGAGAATATCCTGCTGTTTCTTCTCATCCTTAGGCAAGAAGACGAGACCCGTACCATATTTACCTTTTTCTGGCACTGGGATACCCTGAAGAAGAATAAACTCATGTGGAATCTGGAGCATGATACCGGCACCATCACCCGTCTTGTTATCGGCACCCTCTGCACCACGATGACGCATGTTCTCGAGTACCTTCAAGGCGTTATCGACCAGCTCATGACTCTTGTTACCGTGGATATTCACCACCATACCTACGCCACACGCATCGTGCTCATAGGCTGAACTGTACAATCCTTTTTCCATTTCTTGTTCGTTTTATATCGGTTATTTCTAACTATTTTTATTACTTAAATATGAAGTGCAAAGTGATTCTCCACTCTTCACTTATTTATACGCCTGTTCGTGAACTCCCGCCACGGCTCTGCCGCTAGGGTCGTTCTGGTTCTTGAAAGAGGCATCCCAGGCAAGGGCTTCGGCTGTAGAACATGCTACGCTAGGCACACTAGGTACGCTCTTGGCAGCGCTGTCGCTTGGGAAATGCTCAGCGAAGATAGAACGATAATAATACTCCTCCTTATTCTGTGGAGGGTTGATAGGGAATCGCTCAGCAGCATGCGCCATCTGCTCATCGCTAACGGCAGATGCGGTAATCTGCTTCAGGGTATCAATCCATGAATAGCCCACACCATCTGAGAACTGTTCCTTCTGTCGCCATGCCACTTCTTCTGGAAGCAAATCGGCAAAAGCCTCACGAACCACCTTTTTCTCGATGGTCTTATCCGGACACATCTTCAAAACCGGGTTCATACCCATCGCTACATCCAGGAACTCCTTGTCGAGGAAAGGCACACGGCCCTCGATGCCCCATGCAGCCAAACTCTTGTTGGCTCTCAGACAATCGTAGAGATAGAGTTTACCCAACTTTCGTACGGTTTCCTCATGGAATGCCTTGGCATCCGGTGCCTTGTGGAAGTAGAGATAACCTCCGAATACCTCGTCGGCACCCTCGCCCGAAAGCACCATCTTGATACCCATGCTTCGGATGACTCTCGCTAAAAGATACATCGGGGTAGATGCACGGACGGTAGTCACATCGTAGGTCTCGATAAAATAAATGACATCACGGATAGCATCCAATCCTTCCTGAATGGTATAGTTGATTTCGTGATGCACGGTTCCGATATGCTCGGCTACCAACCGTGCCTTAGCCAAGTCAGGCGCACCCTTCAAACCTACGGCAAAGGAGTGCAGACGTGGCCAATAAGCCTTGGTCTCTCCCCCATTTTCCACACGGGTAGAAGAATATTTCTCGGCTACGGCAGAGATAACAGAAGAATCAAGACCACCACTGAGAAGAACACCATAAGGAACATCACTCATCAACTGACGTTTGACAGAAGCCTCCAAAGCATCATGAATCTCTTTCACTGCCGCTTTCTCCTGAGGTTCAGCATTCTTCAGCTGTTCTTCAGCCTTCTTGGCATCATCAATCTGATATTTTTTCTGCATGGCAGCATACTCAACCCAATCGCGTGTATAGTAACGCTTCATGCCAGGGTTCTTGCTATAATAATAATGACCTGGGAGGAATGGCTCATAGTGGTCGCACTGACCTTCCAATGCCTTCAACTCACTTGCCACCAGCACCTTTCCATCTTTATCATAACCGATATAAAGAGGAATTACGCCGATAGGGTCGCGGGCAATGAGGAACTCATCACGCTCAGCATCGTAAAGAGCGAAAGCAAAGATGCCGTTCAGCTCTTCAAGCATCTTGGAGATACGGGCGTGGAGCGCATCCTCACCTTTATATATTAAGGTATCAAAGTCGGAATCTGCTCGCATCTCACGATAGAGAGAAAGAATCACCTCGCAGTCGGAACCCGTCTGATACTGGTATTTGCCAGCAAAACGAGCACGGATGTCCTGATGATTATAAATCTCACCGTTTACGGCAAGCACCTGTTTTTTGTCTGGTGCAAACAAAGGTTGGCGACCACTTTCAGGGTCTACAATACTCAGACGCTCATGTGCCAGGATAGCAGAACCACCACAGTAGATTCCACTCCAGTCTGGTCCGCGATGACGAATCTTCTGGCTCATACGAAGCGCTTGCTGTCGCAATTCAGGAGTCTGTTCCTGAATATTGAAGATAGATACGATTCCACACATAAATCTTTTCCTTTCTTTTACGGTTATTTTTAACTATTATTCTCTCTTATTCACCTTGGCATGTCCCAACGATTATTTTAGAAGCAAACCAAGCAAAAACAAAGCTTAAAATTACTTTTTGCTATATTTCGAGTGCAAAAATACAACTTTTTGTTAGAATAAAGAAAAGAATAGTAGCATTTTGTCTTTACTTTATCACAACAATAACATATCAACACATATTAGATTAAAATATATGATAAATTGAAAAGAAAAATACACAATTTGATTACAATCTGTAAAACGCAATCAATTTTAAGATAAATAAAGCGTTTCTAGAGCACATTTTACATCATATACAACTTTTACCCCCACACCATACACAAAGAAATGCCGATAGCTCTTTGGTGGAACTATCGGCATTTAAAATAAAAAAATAAAAACTTAAACCTACCAACGTAAGATTATATCGTAAAACCTAAGAGCCTATTATGGCTGCAAGGTAAAACCTACTACCAGGTAAGCTTTTTCAGTGCTAGGATTAGCAGCTACCTGAGCGAAGACTGGAACAGAGAAAGAATCTGTAATCTTCAAATCCTTGGTAGCTTTCAGTGAAACATTAGTAACTGCAAAACCATTGGCATCACCATAGAAAGATGTTGCAAATGGAACTGCGCCTATACTTGCTGCCCAATCACAACCGCCCAACTTGAATGGGGCTGTAGCCTCAACATATGAAGAATAAGCACGGTCACCATCCTTATTTAATCCATCATTGCCTGCAAAGTTGGTGTACCAGTTCAAGGCAACTGGACCAAAGTCATAACCTACGTTTGCCTCAAACACATGAGAAGTTTCATGTGCCTTATAGGCGAAATACTTCTCGTTAGGAGAGTTGAACCAGTAATCGGTTACGCCGATATGGAAACCACCGGTTTCATAAGCCAAGGTAAGGTCAAACTCCTTAGTATCTTCTGGCTTAGAGACACCTACACTTCCCCAAGCTGTCAGAGACAAGCCCTTGTAACCAATACCGAGTGTTGGCTGCAAAGAAACTTCTCCCAGTGACTGACCACGCCAGTAATACTGGTTTACAACATCTGCAGCGATGGTAGTTTCAACCTTGTCCTGCGCAGAAGCAGCAGGAGCAAAAGCAACCAAACCAAGTGCAATGGCACCCATTTTCTTTATATCAAAAATCTTCTTCATATTCTCTCTTTTTATGTGATACATTTTTGTTTTTAAAAGTTTCGGCAGCAAAGGTACTGCAAATCGAAGACAATACAAAATAAATCGCGATTTATTTATATTGTTGAGATGCAGCGTACCTTGTTCAAAGGTACTAATAATAACTCTGCTCGCCAAAACTTCTGCTGAAAAATCTCTCTCGCTCGCTATATGAAAGCATCTTTAGTTGTAGCAACTCTCACCATGCTCATAGATATCGAGACCTTCTTCCTCGATTCGCTTATCAACACGGAGACCAGCAATCTTCTTGATACCCCAGAAGAGGATGATACCTGTTACGGCTGCCCAAAGGTCGATGCAGAGAATACCGAAGCACTGAGCACCAAAGAAGCCGAAGCCACCACCATAGAAGGCGCCACCGTCGAGGGCGAAAAGACCGGTCATCAAGGTACCGAAGATACCGCATACACCATGTACTGAACTTGCACCTACAGGGTCATCAATATGAAGCTTGGTATCAATGAACTCGATAGAGAATACCAAGATGATACCTGCCAAGAGACCGATGATGGCAGAACCCAATGGACTAACCAAGTCGCAACCAGCAGTAATGGCTACCAAACCAGCCAAGATACCATTCAATGTCAATGAGAATGATGGCTTGCCATACTTGATCCAAGATGTGAACATGGTACCCAAACCACCGCAAACTGCCGCCAGGTTGGTTGTCAGGAATACGTGACTGATAGCAACACGGTTAACCTCACCAGAAGCAGCGAGCTGAGAACCAGGGTTGAATCCGAACCATCCGAACCAGAGGATGAATACACCAAGAGCAGCAGCCATCAGATTGTGACCTGGGATAGCAGTACTCTTACCATTGCGATACTTACCAAGACGAGGACCTAAGCAGATGGCACCAACCAAGGCAAGAACACCACCAACACTATGTACGATGGCAGAACCTGCGAAATCATGGAAGGCTGCACCGAAGGTGTTCATCATGAATGAACCTGCCTCGCTGTTGCAAAGCCAACCGCCACCCCATGTCCAGTGACCCTCTACAGGGTAGATAATCAATGAGATGAAGAATGAATAGATGCAATACATGGAGAACTTGGTACGTTCTGCCATAGCACCTGAAACGATGGTAGCACTAGTAGCGCAGAAAACGGTCTCGAACATCAAGAAACCCTCGGTAGGAAGGTCCCCCTTGTAGAAAGACAAATCACCGAAGTTAGGCATACCGATGAAACCGGCACCATCACTACCAAACATAAATCCGAAACCTACGAACCAGAAAAGAACAGAACCAATCATGAAATCGACAAAGTTCTTAAACAAGATGTTCGCGGTGTTTTTACTACGGGTAAAGCCCGCCTCGCAGAGGGCAAATCCCGGCTGCATGAAAAAGACCAACATGGCTGCCAAGAGCATCCATACGGTATCTACTGAAATTCCTAAATCCTGTACACTCATAATCTTTACCTTTTAAGAAGGAATGTTAAATGTTAAGTTAGCATACGTCCACTTAGCACTCGATACTCTCACCTAACTCCCAAACATTCCGATTTTACTATTAATTCATCCAATTCAGTTAACATTTAACATTAAACACTTAACATTAAATATTATTTCTCCTGCTCAGCATTATAGAGAGCGATGTCGCCTCTTTCACCTGTACGGATTCTTATGGTATCCTCTACAGGAATTACAAAGATTCGACCATCACCAATCTCGCCTGTACGGGCAGCCTCCTGGATGGCATTAATCGTTTTCTCTACGTTCTTGTCGCGCACGACAACATTCAGCAACACTCGCTCAATACTACTGGTATCATACATGACACCACGATAGATACGAGCCTGTCTCATCTTGCCCTCTCCTCTTACATCGTAGTAAGAGAACCACTCGATGTCGGCGGCAAGCAATGCTTCCTTTACATCCTCAAACTTAGTCTTACGGATGATTGCTTCAATCTTTTTCATGTTAATCTCTCCTATTAATTAATTTACATTTTGTTTATTTTCTGGTGCAAAGGTACGACATTTTGCTTAATATTTCGAAATACTACTTACTTTTTGATATTAAATTTTTCGTTTAGTTATTATTTTGCATAGTTCTTTTAAAAATACAGAACAAAATGAAAGCAAATTACACAATATTCGTTTCATTTTGAAACAAACAATAAAAAAACCGCTTGAAAGGCCCCAAAGACCCCTCAAGCGGCAAACCTAAAAACAAACTCTCAACCCTAAAACCAGGAATAGACATCCTTGTCCTTCCAGTTTATTTTCTGAAAAACATAGAGTTATCTACTGGTGTAAACTTCTGTTCGCTGTCCTTGCGCATTTCAATGCCGAGACTGCTCCACCATGAAGGCCAGCCGCCAACGATATTGCTGAGGAAAACCACCTTGAAAGGATGCAATCCCTTAGCCAATGCTACAGAAGTATCATGATTGGTACCAGCCTTCACATCCCCCTCGTTGCTGATCATGAGTTTGTTATCAATCCAAACCTGCTCCAGACGTGAAGAGAGATAATAGACACCATCCTCCGGAATATTGATGTAGCCCTCAGCGATGGCAGCATAATTATTGGCACCGCGCAAGGTAGCAGCATCATCCTTCTGCTGAATCTTCATCTGATCCAAGCCCTCGATGTTTGCACACTCCCAGGCAGCATCAGCCCATTCCAGCTGGTCAACCTTCAGATAGTTGCCCTTAATGCGCTTCATCTGCAACCCAGGTTTTGCGTCCTCCACCTTAACAGCAGGAGCATAAGTCTGCTTCTCAACATCAATGGTTCTGATACGGCTCATCTTGCCTGAAGGCAATACGGTAGCTATCTTGATGATGGTGTTTCCACTCACCCTGATAGGCTCTGCATAAGCCGAAGAAGAAGGAGTTGGTGTACTTCCATCCAATGTATAAACCATCTTCACAGGACGCGAGGTGGTAAAGGTTACCGCAGTATCCCCAGTAATGACCACCTTATCGCAAGAACCGAAAGGCTGCTCAGGCAATGGGATATGATAACGGATATGGCGCTCATCCAGACGAACACTGTTTGCATCCAGTCGGCGGCAGAAATCCTTGAAGTTTTTCCTGCTCACTGGCGACCATGCAATCTCAGAGAGAGCAATGGCACGAGGATACATCATATACTCCATCTTGGCATTGGAATACATATATTCCGACCAGTTGTTACACTGAACGCCCAGGATATGATGAGCCAGTCCCAACGCCTTGATGGTATCAGGTACCGGATTATAATTATAGGTAGAAGCCAGATATCTAGGAGGACTAGGAATGGTTACAGGCTCCACCTTGCTGTCGCCCTGATACCAGTCGAGATACATACCGTCGCTGCCCGGCGTCATGATGACATCATGCTTCTGCATGGCAGCCTCGATACCTCCTTCCGTTCCACGCCATGACATCACGGTAGCATTCTCACTCAATCCGCCTTCCAGAATCTCGTCCCATCCGATAATCTTTCTGCCACGCTTCTCCAGCATTTTCTCTATGCGCTTGATAACGTAGCTCTGCAGTCTTTCCTCAGCCGAATGCTTTCCTTCAGCCTGCAAGCCCTCTGTCTGAATACGCTTCTGACAGGCAGGACAGTTTTTCCAACTGGTCTTCGGACACTCGTCGCCACCGATATGGAAGTACTTACCTGGGAAGAGAGGAACAATCTCACTAAAGATGTCATCCAGGAAGCGGAACATATCTTCCTTGCCCGGACACATCACGATATCCTCTACACCCCAAACAGTTCTCAACGACCACTGCTCACCTTTGCATGAAAGATAAGGATAAGCAGAGATAGCTGCCATCATGTGACCAGGAAGGTCGATTTCCGGAATCACGGTAATATAGCGCTTGGCAGCATAATCCACTATTTCCTTAATCTGCTCCTGAGTATAGAAACCGCCATAAAGAGAGCCATCACCCTCGGTACGGATACTGCCCACAGAAGTAAGTTTAGGATATTTCTTGATTTCGATACGCCAGCCCTGGTCTTCCGTCAGATGGAAGTGCATGGTGTTCACCTTGAACATAGACATCAGGTCCAGTTGCTTCTTCACATTCTCGACAGAAATGAAATGGCGGCATGGATCGAGATGGAATCCACGGTAGCCGAAGCGTGGAGCATCCTGGATATCACAGCATTGTACTACCCATTTCACTCCATCCACCCGGGTTGCGCTCTCTATCTGGGCAGGGAGTAACTGCATGAAACTCTGCATACCGTAGAAGGCGCCCTTGGCGGTCTTCGCCTTGATAACAACCCCCTTGGCGGTTACGGTAAGGCGATAACCTTCCTCGGCAATTTTCAGCGAAGGAGAAATCTGTATAGAGATATTCCCCTTCTTTCCACCTACCGTTACCTCATAACCTGTAGAAGCCTTCAGTTTGTCTGCCATGTACTGGGCGATATTTCTGCCTTCAGCCGTCTGGTAAGCGATTACCACCTTCTGTGGCAATACGAACTCCCCTTTCTGTACCTGAGTCTTCACTGGTATCGGAATAATATTAATATCGGCAGCAGATGCCGGAGTAGAGATACCACCCAGCATCGCTGCACAGGCTACAAACGAGCCTAATAAACGATTGAACTTTGCCATAACATTAAATATATTAATAAGGTATTACAATGGTTTGTACTCCACGAAAGCCTCCATGGCCTCATAGCATGCCAGACCCAACTGGTCGTAGAGCGATGCAGTAGCACGGTTACGGTCCTCGGCTCTCTGCCAGAACAGGCGCTCATCATTACCCAAGAAAGGAGCACTCTCCATCTGCGACTGATGCTTGAGGATAGAGTTACGCTTTGCCCGCAACTCCTCAGGGCTCAATGGAACACACATTTCGATATTCTCAATCTCCCATTCAGCCCAGGCACCACGATACATCCAGATGCGACAGTCCTTCAACCATTCTGCACCCGCTTTCTTCTCTTCGTCGATAGCTGCCAGAACGGCATCAGTACACTTCTTGTGGGTTCCGTGAGGATCAGCAAGGTCGCCGGCAACATAAATCTGATGTGGCTGTACCTTCTGCAACAGAGCTCTCACTATCTCCACATCCTTCTCGGTCATTGGCAACTTTTCTATCTTGCCGCTCTCATAGAATGGCAGGTCGAGGAAGTGGACATGGTCAAGCGGAATTTCATTATAAGTACAAGCGGTACGAGCCTCACCACGGCGGATCAGTCCCTTGATGGTCAGGATATCTCTCGTATCGAAGTCACTCTCCTTCTTCTTGGCAAAGAAGGTCTTGATTTCCTTATATTTATTAGAGATGACGCTGTCTTTTGAGTCAGCAAAGAGTTGGTTGAAACCATTGATAAAGTGCATGAATCTTGTTACTTCCTCATCACCCACAGCAATGTTTCCTGATGTTTCGTAAGCTACATGCACATCGTGGTTCTGCTGTACCAGTCGACGGATGGTTCCTCCCATAGAGATAACATCATCGTCTGGGTGTGGAGAGAATACGATAACCTTCTTAGGGAATGGTGTTGCACGCTCCGGGCGATAGGTATCATCGGCATTTGGCTTACCACCTGGCCATCCGGTAATGGTATGCTGCAAATCATTGAAAATCTTGATATTGGCATTATAGGCTGAGCCATAGAGTGCCAGAAGTTCGCTCAGTCCGTTCTCATTATAATCCTTATTGGTCAACTTCAGGATAGGCTTACCGAGTTTCTGGCAGAGCCATACCAGTGCCGAACGCACCAGTTTATCACTCCACTGGCATGAAGTTACGAGCCATGGATGCTCAATACGTGTCAGATGATGAGCAGCACCCAGGTCGATGACAACATGAGCATTCGGATGAGTCTGAAGGAATGATGCCGGCAGGGTATCTGTGATAGAATTCTCTACCACCTTCTGCATAATCTCTGCCTTCTCTTCGCCCCAGGCTGTCAGATAGATGCTCTTGGCTGAGAGTAAGGTAGCGATACCCATGGTGAGTGAACATGGAGGAATGGTTTCCTTGGTCTGCTCGCTGTTCTCCATCTCTTCGCGAGAAGTATTGCCGATGAGGATGATACGGGTCATCGACTGGATGCCTGAGCCTGGCTCGTTGGCTGCGATATTACCCGAACGGCCTATACCTATAAGGGCTACATCGAGACCGCCAAAGGTCTTGATACGCTGCTCATAAAGACGGCAACTGTCCTGTACGGCATCCTGTGCCACAAAACCATCCAGTGTAAAGATGTTCTGCTCAGCCACATCCACATGATCAAGGAAACGCTCCTTCAACTGATTGATGGTACGGAGAGAACTGTCCTTCTGAAGCGGATAATATTCGTATGCATTGAATACAACAACATTGCGGAAGCTCAGGGTCTTCTCGTTGTAACGGCGAACGAGTTCATCGTATACAGAATAGAGAGAAGAACCGGCGCCCAGCGCCATCACATAGAATTTGCCTTCCTGCTGTGCTGCCTTGATGCCTGCTTCTATTTTATCAGCTACATGACTGGCACCTTCTGTCATAGAGGCAAAGATATCTGTATGAATCTTCTCCATTCTGGAGATTTCAGAATATTCTACAGTCGTCTTTGGCCTGTAGAACTCCACAGGTACTTTATTGAGTACGATTTGTGAACTAAGATTGAGTCTCATATCTTTATCTATATTTAAATAGGTTATGTTATATTTTCTTTTTTACACAGCTTTTCAATTTTGAACTTTAAAAAGTATGCAAGTAGGCAAATAACGTATGGTTTTTATTTGCTTATCACCTATCTAGGTTTCAATTTGATAGTGCTCTGACTTTTTCAAGTGGACTCGTTATTTTGTACGTAGATAAATCAAATCAAAATACATTAGTCGTGTTCTCATAGTTTCTACAGGAGTTCCCCAAAAAATCACATTGCTCCAACATATTAAACATACATTTTTGAACGTTTTAATATAGCTCGAGCCTTGGCTACTTGTTTTGAGAAGTCAATGGAGCCACGCTTTTCCAATGCCTCATCAGCAGCTTCAACGAAACGAGCCGCAGCCTCACCATGAAGGACAGGTATTGTCTTAAATTCTATTGCCATAATCTCCTAGTTTTTAACGTTATACATTTCTTCAATTTGCAAAGATATGTTTTTATTTCCATACCACCAAGTATTTTGCCAACTTTTTGATGTTTTTTGCTTATCATCATCTAAAAAACAATGAAAATCTTGGATTTTAGTAAGAAAAAACGTACCTTTGCAATCAAAAAGCAACACTACGAATATGAAAAGAATCAAAATGCCACTTTTGGCAAGAATCATCATTGCCATCCTGTTGGGTGTAATCTTCGGCAATTTCTTCAATGAAGCTGCCGTCAGAGCGTTTCTCACCTTCAACGGCATCTTCAGCCAGTTTCTGGGCTTTATGATACCGCTCATCATCATCGGTCTCGTTACGCCAGCCATTGCCGACATCGGTCATGGAGCCGGAAAACTCCTCCTTGCCACCGTGGGCATCGCCTTTGCCGATACCATCCTGGCGGGTCTGCTTGCCTATGGCACAGGTTCGGCACTCTTTCCACACATGATAGCCAACTCAGCCCATGTGGCAGTAGATAAGGCTGAAGAACTCAAGCCCTTCTTCGAAATCAAGATACCTGCCATGGTAGATGTGATGAGTGCCCTCGTATTCTCCTTCATTGCCGGACTGGGCATTGCCCACAAAGGCAGCCGCACCATGAAGAACATCTTCCAGGAATTCAAGGAAATCGTGTCTGGCGTCATCGCCAAAGTCATCATTCCCCTCCTACCTCTTTATATCTTCGGCATCTTCCTGGGCATGACTTTCTCCGGCGAAGCCTACCATATTCTGCTGGTCTTCGCACAGATTATCCTCGTGATTCTCGTACTTCATATCGTCATCTTACTTTACGAATATCTGTTGGCTGGCGGCTTGTCCCACAAGAATCCTTTTAAGCTGTTGCTCAACATGTTGCCAGCCTACTTCACGGCACTTGGCACATCATCATCGGCAGCCACCATTCCGGTAACTCTGAAGCAGACCTTGAAAAACGGTGTCACCGATGGCATTGCCGGATTCACCATTCCGCTCTGTGCCACCATCCATCTCTCGGGATCAATGATGAAGATTACCTGTTGTGCGCTTACCATCTGTCTCATCAATGGTATGCCGTGCAATCTCCCTCTCTTTCTCAATTTCATCTTCGTGCTCGCCATCTGCATGGTAGCAGCTCCGGGAGTTCCGGGAGGAGCCGTCATGGCAGCCCTGGGTCCGCTAGCCTCCGTATTGGGTTTCAATGCTGATATGCAAGCACTCATGATAGCCCTCTATATTGCGATGGACAGTTTCGGAACCGCCTGCAATGTAACCGGCGATGGCGCCATTGCAGTAGTCGTGGATAAGATATTCAGAAAGGATAAATAAAAAATAAAAAGGTGTGTCATCAGTCCATGACACACCTTTTTTATATATAAAAATATTAAGTTTTAATAGAAAAAGAGAAAAAGTCGGCCTTTTCCTTGGTTATTCGTCAGAAAAAGTGTATCTTTGTTCCGTTTTTCGTTAGAAAAAGTGTATAAAACTTCTGATTATTCATCAGAAAATATGTAAACATCTACAGATATTCGTCAGAAAAAGTGTGGCGTTTATACGATTATTCGTTAGAAAAAGTGTAAATCATGGAAAGAAGCATCTATAACAAGCTCGTAGAATGGAAGAACAAGCAAAACCATAAACCTCTGATTCTCAACGGAGCAAGGCAAGTAGGCAAGACCTATATCCTGCAAGAATTTGGAAAAAGAGAATATAAAAAACTTGCATTCTTCAGTCTCGACAGAAATCAGAAGGCAGCAGAAGTGTTTGACAAAGGCGGCACAACTGCAGATATACTGATGGCACTCTCCGCCATCAGCCAGGTAGATATTACCCCGAACGATACCCTTATGGTACTCGATGAGATACAGGATTGTCCTAAAGCATTAGAAGCTTTAAAGTTCTTTTGCGAGGATGCTCCTGATATTCATATCATCGTGGCAGGATCCCTGCTGGGAATATCACTCCATAGCGGAGTATCATATCCAGTAGGAAAAGTGGAAGAGTTGCGTCTCTATCCGATGAACTTCATCGAATTCCTCGATGCCATGGGAAAAGAGAAAATGGCAAGCATCCTGAAAGAAGGAAATTGGAACGTCATCAATTTACTGGAAACAGAATTGATCAGCCTGCTGCGACAATATTATTATGTAGGAGGAATGCCAGCCGCCGTACTCGCCCATGTAGAGCAGAAGGGACTGCAGGAAGTCCGTTCCATCCAAAAGCAGATTATACAAGACTATCGCCGAGATTTCTCGAAGCACGCACCAGATAGAGAAGTGCCTCGCATTAATATGGTGTGGGACAGTATCCCTGCCCAACTTGCCAAAGAGAACAAGAAGTTCATCTATGGAGCCGTGAAGAAAAGTGCCAGAGCCGCAGATTTCGAACTGGCCATCCAATGGCTGATAGATGCAGGACTGGCATATAAGGTTCAGAGAGTCAATACCCCACGCCTCCCTTTCAAATTCTATGAAGACCTGAACGCCTTCAAACTCTTCATGCTCGATGTGGGACTGATGGGAGCGATGGCAGAGACTTCAGCAGAATCGATGCTGGTGGGAGATGGCATTTTCTCAGAATACAAAGGTGCCTTTACAGAACTATATGTCTTCACCCAGCTGAAAAGCCAGGATATTCCATTATACTATCATGCTGTGGATAACTCCACAATAGAGATTGATTTCCTGGCTCAATGGCACGATAGGGTTATACCGATAGAAGTAAAGGCTGAGGTGAACGTTAAGGCGAAATCTCTCAGAACATTCATCACGAATAATCCGGAACTGAAGGGACTCCGCTACTCAATGCTTCCCTATAAGGATCAAGACTGGATGATCAATGTTCCGCTCTATGCCTGCCTGACACCATTTGATAAATCATTCTAATGCCTTTTAATAAAAGCTTCGATTCTGACATATCCGTCAGAATCGAAGTGCAAGCCAGTCATCGAACTTCACATTCTGGAAAGTATGGATGCCCAGCTTCTCGGCAGCCTCGCAGTTTTCCTTCAGATCATCGATGAAGAGGGTTTCATCGGGATGGATGTTCGCCTGCTTGACTACCTCCTCATAGATGCGGGCATCAGGTTTTGCCAGATGCATTCGCTGAGAGAGGAAACAGTGCTCGAAATAATCCTCTACCCCATAGTTCTGATAAGGGAAGAGATGCTCCACGCAATAATCCCAATGTATATCAATGGTATTGCTCAAGAGGAAGAGTCGGTAACCAGCCTTCTTCAACTGCAGGAGTCGCACCTTTTTCTCATCAGGAATCTCCACCAGCATCTTGTTGGCAGCATCGATGATTTCTTCATTCGTCACATCAGCTCCAGTCAACTCACGGGCTGCATCACAGAATGCTTCGGTGGTAATCATTCCCACACCCAGTTTGCTCATCAGCTTCATCCCTTCACTCTGAGGATTCGGATTCGCCAGTTCCCCCATTCCTATCGCCTTGAAAGCCCCGATGCATCCTTCCGGATTGAGCTTCACCAAGACATTACCTAAATCAAATATGATATTCTTGTATTGCATAATCTATACCTTTTATCCTATTTTTATATGATTTTCTGAATAATCATCTGTGCATTGCCATAGAAAGGCACATCCGTCTTACCCAAAATCGTGGCAGGAAGGGTGGCCATTTCCTGTAGATTATCCATCGGAACCAGCACCGTTTTGGCTCCATTCTCTGATAGCAATGATACCCTATCAGAGAAATTGGTAGCCCTGACTATCGCTCCACCAATAGAAATGTTACCGATGATGCCCAGCGCTGGCTTCAGGTTTCTGCCAAATACCGATGATACGATGGCGGCAAATACTGCCGAACCGATACCGCTCACCTGCGTGGTTCCCAGCAATGCCGTCACCTGCACCGTTATATCCAGCCGCATCAGCGAATGTTTCTGCGAGAGAATACAGCTCTCGTTGGCACGGATATAGTTATAGGTGTTGCGGATGTCTTCCTTCACCTCGGCAGAAGAAGTACCGCTCACTGTCAACTTGCCATTGCCCTGCATGGTGATTACCTCAACCTTAATCAGCGATACCTTGTCGCCATCGCAGGTTGCCGTATAGCAGGTGCCTGGAGCCAAAGGTGCATCTTCTATCAGGTTGCTGCCACGTTCCTCCGGCACAGAAACAAAGGTTTCCTCCTGGGTCTCCTTGTCTATATAAGAGAAATTGGTATCCCAAAACTCCATGCCGCCGATGCGCTTCAACTGTTCCTTTACTCTTCGGCGCATTTCTATCGCCCAGCTAAGATACTTACTGATGTCTTCCTTGGTGAAGTTGCCATCTGGGTGCATCAGCTTGATAAGGGCAGACACCGTCTTTCTCACCGGTTTGGTATCACGTTGTCTCAGCTGTGAACCCAAGGTGAAATAATCGTCCAGCGCATTGGTATAGTTATCCTTACGCAGATGATGCAGCATCTCGCTGAAGAAATCGGTACTGAAACCGATATGGTTGGTAAAGTTGGCTGGAGCAAACTTCATGATTTCCCATCCCGGCAAGAAGAAACCGATACGGTCCAGAAAGGCTGTATCATCGCTGATCTTGTCTGAGAAAGGACTGAACAGATGGCTCGTCTGCAACACCGTCTCCACTGGCTGGTTGATGTTACCATTCAGAATGATGGAGGCATTGGCCGATTTCTCGCCACTCTTGCCGGCACGCGAGAACGATCCACTCTCCATGTAGTCTTTCATCAGCGGCACCACTTCCCTATCCTTAAACAGTTCATCGGTGGATTCATCGAAACAGACCGCATCCCATTTGCCCATGGCGCCAATCTGACCATTGCTGTTGTTCACAAACAGAGAGGCAGCAGTACCCTGTCCGCCACTCACCAGCATGGAATAAGGAGACAACTCCTTAAACACGAAAGATTTACCCGAACTGCGTGGACCCAGTTCAGCCATATTGAAATTGGCCTCAACCAAAGGGATAAAGCGAGAAAGCAGAAGCATCTTCATGCGCTCCGTCATTCCCTCCGATTCCGGTTCATAGCCTCCACTTCTCAACAGCACGTTCAGCCACTCTTCATTGGTAAATTCCCTGCGGGCTTCCACGATGCGGTCGAGGTTGAAATTAGAAAGCTGGATAGGACGAATCTTGGATACCACGAAAGGATAAATCTTATTGCCTATCATCATGCTCGAATCATAGTCGATGTCGATGATAGCCCAGATGCCACCCATCATCATCTTCTCGTGCTGGGTAACCAGACTCTCGTCGATATTCGCCTCACGGATATTGAGGTTAGACAGTTCTGCCCAATATTTGTCTTTCGATGCATCCAGACGGACGGAAATCTTGTCAATCACCTTGTAGGAACCTTCCTCCTTGATTTTCGACTGAACCACATTCGCCTCATCCGGATTCACATAATGTTTCTGGAGCACACGTTTCACGCTCTCCACTCCCTCCCTGATTTTTTCCTCATCGTCGGTACTGCAACTGTTGGCAAGCAGGTATTCCAATACGAATACAGGTACGTTGGCTCCCACCTTCACGGCACGAACGATGTCTTTTCTTACCACAAAGCCTTGGAATAAATCCAGGAGTTTTCTATCTAATTCTATCATTGTCTATCATGTTTTTTGCCCTTTACAGGCAACGTTTTAAAACAAGTCATCCAGGTCTCTTGATGATGCCGACTTCACCTCGCAGAAATCAATCTGCTCCTTGGTGGCTGCATCTACCAGAACCACCTTTATATTTCCTGATGATGGCATTTCAAATTCATTATTGTCAAGCAGTTGCCCCGGTTTGATGGTAACAATCTGCATCGATTTTTCCTGGCTTCCTTCATAGAGATGCAGTTCGATGCGGCGCTCCTGCTTGAAGACATCAGAAGATGATTCTGCCTGAATCTTCAATTTGAAGTATTGGCCTGCCACATGCTGCAGTTCCTTCTTGTTGCCGATATTCACCTGCAGCGCCTCAACACTAGCATCCTTGCCAAACTCATAGATAGGAATGATGCATTCCTGCGGTGTAAAGCCACCATGTGCATAGCCGTAAGCTCCCTTGGTTACAAACGGCTTGTCGGTCTGGGCATAATACTGATAGGCTGATCCGCAGAAATCATCCTGTCGGGCTATCAGATTTACGGAAGAAGGAGTCAGCTGGTCGTTAGCCAGACAGAATCGCTCATCCAGTTTCCGGATGTCACCATGCGGAGCCGGAATCTTGTCAGCCTCATCCAGGATACCCGTAATAACGAAGCCGTGGTCGGCTGTTACATACACCTTGGCATATCCCATATCCAGCAGGCTATCTACCTTTTCGGCTATCTCCTTTTCATAATTATTGATGTCCTTCAATGCCGCCAACTGCTTTTTCTCGCCCACCTGATCTATATCACCATACATCAATACCAGATGCTGGGCAGTGATGCTGCTGTTCAGTTTGTCTGCCTGTATCACCTCAACATCAGGCACCTGAGTCTTGAGATGGGCATAGCGAGTTTGTGCCGACAGTTCCACGCCTTCACAGCCAAACAAGGCACTCATGCCGTTTTCCGTAACGGATGGGAGCATGGCGAAGGCATAGTCGTTAGACTTCTTCGATTTGGCTTGCTGATAGATGGTTTCGGCGATTTCCAGTCGCAGGCCATCGCATACCAGAATGGCGATTCTGCCCTTACCCGATAATTTCTCCTTCAGTAATCCTTGCTGCGAAGGCTGGTAATCCTTTGCCAAAGCAAACCATTTATCCAGGAGTTCCTTTTCTGCCTGCTCATAGAGATACTGGAAAGGGCGTAGCCATTTTTCATCGTGCAGCCAGGCTGCATAGAGATGGCGCACAGCCGTATCAAGTATCGCAAAATGAGCACGGTAATACTTGGCGAAATCCTGCAGGGAAGCCACCTTGTAGAGTTCTCCGTTCTTGAACTCCACGATGGTCTTTACATCCTTGAGCCAGGCTGCCTTATAGCTTACAGCCTGTCTGCTCTGGATGCGGGCATCGATATACTGGGTATAGCCCGCTAGAAATTCTCCGTTTTCGATGGCATGGCTCAGGCGCTTGAACAGGGCATGGTCTAATGCCAGGAATGGATGGTCGGGATGAGCCTTCAGCGGATCAGCCTCCTTCAACCTGGTATATCGGGCGATGTAGTCTGCCATCATTGCATCCATATCATGCCTACTGGTACACCTGTGATAGATAGAGAGCAGGGAGGCTGAAATCTGATTGCTGACCAGACCATCAAAAATGGCATCCATCACGGTCTGAGCCAGCACCTCAGCTGACTGTTCCGTCTGCGGTTTGCCTATCATGGCAAAGACTTCGGCAGTGAATATCTTCCATACATCTTTGTCCATGTTCTTGGCTGTAGATGCAGGTGCGGCCAGCAAATCCATCAGGAGCTTGTCGGTTTCCATCGGCTTGTTCAGTCCCATGGCTATGCCCTTCCACCAGTTCAGGCTCTTTCCCTTGCTCAACTTGGCAGCCACCAGCAATTCCGCCTTAGGCAACTGCGTGTTGATCTGGATGGCATCAAACAGATGCTTGCGGATGTAAGTCTCCATATCATCAAGCACAATGCACCCTTGCGTCTCGGCATATTCGAGGAGGAAAGTCAGTTCACCCTTGCTTCTCTGGGTATAAAACACCACTTTCTCGCCAGCATGATGAGTCTCCGTCTCATACTTCGCCTTGATTTCATCCAGGTCAGAGCTGGCTACAGGCTGCAGCACAAACTGAGAAGGAAGAAAATTCAAGAGGAATTTTCCTTCTTTTCTGGCATCGGTCACTACGACTCGTCCCTCTCCTGCCGCAGCCTTGTTTATATCGTCAATGAACCATTTGTCTATCATTGTCTATATTCTTAATTATATCCATTTTCCGTAAAAAAATGCTTTCCCTTGGAAGTAAGCTGATAACCACCCGTTTTATTTGAACCAACATGTTCTATCAACCCCAACTCCTTAGAAGACAAAAAGCCTACAATACGATAGACCGAACCCTTTGGAATATTTAATCCACCGGCTATGTCAAGTGCATTTGCAAGCTGATTATTCAGGATGTAATCAATCACCATTTTCTGCCTATCAGTCAATTTTATCTTCTCATTTATCTTCTCATTTATCTTCTCATTTATCTTCTCATTTATCTTCTCATTTATCTTCTTTCTTGCACGAAGTTTCATAGCTATATAAACATCGTTCAGTCGATATTCCTCACCGTCCTGAATGACAAGTCCTTCATCTTGCAGCTGCTCCAACATCTCGTCATTCACATTTTCTACATGTCCATGATTGATATGATAGAGAGCCAAAAGATGAAATACACTCAATTGGTGATTTTCATCCCTATTTTCCGATTCTTTCTTGATGAACAGATAAAATGCTGGATCAACCACTTCAGCCTTCATCTTCAACACCACCTGATAGGCATCAGATTCAGAATAATCCGGCAAGTCTTTTCCCTCTGCCAAATTATTATAATAGATTTTATCAACCCCTTGCCCAGAACGCTCTATCAGACCTATTTTTTCCAGAACTTCACATAATCGTTTAGCTCTTGGAACGCTGACTGTAGTAAGCAGATTGTATAAATCGACACCTATAGGGAAACCACCCGCATTGATAATGCTGATACTTTTGGGACTTTGCTTGATAACTACACTGCTCTGTATCTGCATCGAGCGATGAGCGCACGCATTCAATACAGCTTCACGAATAGAATCTTCATTATAGGCTGGAATATCCAGTATTCGCGGACCATCATTAATATGCAGCAACGGGTTACTGGCTGGCTGATTGATATAGTTCCACACTTTATCAATAGCTATGACTAATGGCTCCTGAAACTCCTTCCTGGCTGTATATTGGATTGAGGTTTCATTTAGCCGATACTCTATGATAATTTCATTTTGCGGCAAATACTTATGAATCGCAGCCGACTTACCCAACAATACCAATGCAGCATAGTTCAACTTAGACTCTGCCATCAACCCCAAATCTATCAAGACCTGTTCTTTAGGCATATTGATAAAAGTCTTGTTTTTCTGCTTATCAGCATACATGCTTACCATTTTTATAACAGCATTTTCATCAAGATCTTCCATCAACAAACCTTCACATTCTCTGGCAGAATAGTCTGGCTCCTGCTCTGACAGGATGGCAAGCATTTCGGTATCTGACATTTCTCTGAGACTTTCACCTACTCGCATCAAAGCCACACCCTCATATTTCAGCAATCTTCCAATAGGACGGGAGGGCACCTTTATGACCAGCACACGCTTCTCATCCTCATACAGTTCTTCTGCCTTTACTCTTATTCGGAGCGTCTCATAGATAGCATCTTCCAACTGTCCAACTTTGCCCTGAGCAAAGTCGGAACCGCAAACATCATGAGGCATTTTGTCTTGCATACCTAATACCATCAGTCCACCTCTCTCATTTGCCAAAGCTACAATATAGCCTAGTACACAGTGGCGACGGTCACGGGGATCTGTATGCTTACCACCATTATAGGGATAATTATGGCGAGCACTCTTAAACTCCACATGATCCTCACTTTCTTTCATGTGGCGGAGTTTATCTATTGTTATCTGTTCTGTACAATTCATTTTCCTGCTCTTTAAATTACCAATCTGCATTGAGATATTTCTTCAACTGTCCGCTATTGAGCACCTCATAGCTCAGCAAGCCGGCTTTCTGCAGTGGGGCAATGTTCTTGCCCACACCGTCGTCGAGCTTCGGATCGTAGCCGCTGGCAAGGAGGGCATCTATCTTGTCGGCAAACTGATGTAGTTCCTGCAGCTGATCCTTGATTTCGGCAGCCTCTATCTTGCCGTTTGCCGTGGTTGGGTCGATGGCGGCAAGGCGGTCGGAAAGACCGCTCTCCCGGTTGGCGAGATACACGCTCTTGATGCGGAAGAGGGTGTCGCGGCTCCAGGTATAGATGCTTACGTAGAGGTCGATGGCAGAATGACCGCTTGCCGGGTCACCACTGGTAAGATGCCAGATGAATGGTGTCTTTGGCAAATACATAAAGAGGTTGAGATGGTCGCTGAGCTGCTGGAAGAACTTTTCATACAGATACTTTCTCAGACTCTTACCGATGCCCAGGTTCATGCAGAGCAACTGCTCTATCTGCGAGATTTGCGCTCCGCTATAGCCTCGTTCCACCAGTTCCTGCCCAATGCGTAGATCCATTGGCTCCTCACCCATACGTTCACAGAGTGGGATAACGCCATCGTCATCTTTTTTAAGGATAGCACGGATCACGTCGGTTATCAGCTCAAAGCAGAGGCTTTGGGTTCGCTGAGGCGGAAGCACCCCGGCATGGCGGAACTGATACCATACTTCAATAGGGTTCATGCGATGGTTGTCGCTGTTGCAGAACTCTTCCCAGCCATAATTATTTTGATAGAGCTTTTCGAAATCTGTGATTTGTGGTTGCTCGTTGTCGATGGTAAGGGAATCCAGATGCTCCCAAACTTCTGCTGAGGCTGGGAACTCGGTGTTTTCTTCCTTCAGCCAAGTCTTGTATGCCTCCAGAGCTGCCTGCGATACGCTCAGGTCGCCCACAGGAATGCCTTCCTTATCCAATACCATCTGGCGGTCGTGCTCACTCAACTCATAGACATCGAAGACAATACGGTTGATGATGGCCTCGTTCAAGAGAATCAGAGTCAAGAGAGCATTCTCGTAGTTGTAGTAGCGGGTAAGCTCAGACTCTGGAGATGAAGCAGGAGTGATTGGTGAGTGAGAATAGTTCTGCTCTACGACAGAATAAGTGCAAAGATGCTTTTTGATATCAATATTATTCTGCACCAAAACATCTACCATTTGCTCATTCTTTTCATTTGGACGTGCAAAAGGAACACGCTTTATATCTCCCTGTGTTACATTTACCGTAGGATTCAAGCTCTCCAACAAATAGGTTGATAATATTGTATTAAGAAATCCTAAATAGTAATTAATATTAGAATACTTCTCAGAAGGAAAGATACCAGGTCCAGCACCACTGATAATTTGGTTTGCAGGTAAATATCTAAAAGAACATCCACGTGAGCCACTACTACAATATGTCACACCTTCTTTGAAATAAAACTTTTCACTTTGCGGACGAGAACGTAATTTACCCTTATCATCAAAGAAGTTTTTAATTTCATAACCATTATCTTCCCAATTAACCTTTACCCAAAAATTGCCGTACCACTTATTATATGGTCCACCTTTAGGACAATCAAACCACTTTGAAATATCATTGACCTCCCACCAATAGCGGTAAAATCTAATATTGTCACCAGTTACCAAACCTTGAAGTACAAAGGTTATTTCTTCAAGACTTGCAGAACCAAACTTCTCTCTAAACTCATCAGAAATCCAATAGATAAAAGGCCATGACTTGATAGCCTTCAACTTATCTTGTGGAAGGAGATAGACATGCTTGTTCTCATTGCCTGCGACGATATCAGACAACGCTTCTAAGCAATATTGCTTCTTAAACTTTTCTTGTGGAGTTCTTGTATATTGGTCAAGAGAGATAAAAAGTGAATCATTCTTTTCAGACTTATCCTTCTCTAAAACATAAAAAGCAGGATCCACCATGACGCTACCAAAGAGATTGCTCAACCCGTATTCTACAAAGAGATTGATATGAGTCTGGTTAAGAATAAACTTGCGTACATCCTCAAACGTCTTAATATACATAAACGTCATAGGATGAATCATTCCCACCTTACCTAATTCATCCGTCAACTCGCAGCATCTCTTGATAAAGCAAGCATAGAGGTTGATATTGAACTTCATCGGCTTCTTATAATTAGCCTCAGCAAACTCCTTCAGTTCCGGACCGAAGTCGCTGCTGTCAGTATATGGCGGGTTAGCCACGGCGACATCAAACGACGTGGTAAGAATATCCAGGAAAGTCATGGCGTCATTCACCAATGAAAGGCTATAGGCATTGCTGCCCTCTCCACCCCACTGATGCACCTGCTTGCGAAGCATTTCTATTGCCTGGTTCTTGAAAGAGAAGAAATCATGAATCTGATAGTCATTAAAAAGATTACGCTCCTGCTTAGGCATCATCGCCTCAATCTTTTCCTTCAATCGGAGCAACGATCCAAACTTATGGGCATTGCAGAGGTCATTCCAGATATCCTTAATCACCTCTCGCTGCTTTTCATCCCAATGCGCATCGCCCATTTCAAATGTAGCCTCAATCGTCTCATAATCAGGCAAGGAGAAATGAGAAGACACCACATTGCAATAAGTAGGCATCTTGCCACGACGGCCCTTCAGCTGCATCGCCTTGATAAACAGGGCTATCTGGGTAATCTGCACGGCACGCTCGTCCAAATCTACACCATAGAGATTGTGCTCTACGATAAGCTTCGGAATATCACGGCGACTGAAGTCGGCACCATAGTTCTCCATCTGATCTACATACATGTCATAGAACACAGAGAAGGCATAAATGAGGAAGTTACCACTACCGCAGGCAGGGTCGATAAGTTTGATATCAAGCACCCCATTCTCCTTAGGATGGCGAACCTGCTGCTTCGGTGCATTGGCTATCAGATACTTGGTCTTGCCGGTTTCCTCATCAATCATAAAGCGGCTATCAGGATACATCTCCAGATATTGTTTGCCCAGGGTATTATCTACCAGGAACTTGACCACCCACTGAGGGGTATAAATCTGACTCTGGAGAAAAACCTTATCATATTCTATTTTCTCTCCACTCTCCTTGAGCTGCACCTTTTCTACGGCATTGAAGTTCTCATACATCCAGCCCAGAATATCATCCCCCTTCCAGATATCCTCGCCGCACTGCTCATCCAGTTCGATGCTGTTGAAAGCCGTGATAATCTCGTCGAGTTCATCAGCAGTAGGCAGGATGGCATAAGGATGATCTGCCTTAAAGAGCGGAATACCGAAATCATCGAAGAGTTCAGCAAACTTGTCTCTCAGGAAGTTTTTCAGTCCCATTCGTTCAGCAGCTCTCTCCTCGGGGTGCTCTTCAAGCCACATCTTGTGCGAATAAGACAGATTGCCATGTTCTGCACGTCGACGAATCACCTCAGGAAAGAGTTCACGGTCTTCCATCACCTTCACAGCCGCCAGTCGGTTGAAGAGTGTAAAGACGCATTCCTTGATAGCCTCCTTTCGAGCCTCAGCATAATTACCCATCGCAGCCTGGTGGGTAGCGATGATGGTATCGAGCACACGTCGTTTAGTCTGCTGCTCATCCGACAGCGTCTCCACCGGCATTGCCTCCTCCTGCAATCCCAGTCGAGAGAATCTATTGTCAATGGCCTGCTGAATGAGGCCTCTAATTTTCAGAACATGGTCTATCAGTTTCATATCTATTGTATTTTAAACTTTTCGAAATCTATTTAGTGCACAAAGATACATAAAATATGGGAAATAATTCAAAGAAAAAGCTAGAAACTTAAAAAAGTGCGCAGAAACTTTTAGTTTCCACGCACTTTCATAGAAAATATTTAAGGTCTAAACCTTACTTTTGGATCGTATGATTTCAACAGAGGACCATATTTTGAAATTTCAGCCTCTGTCATCAGACGAGCTTGGGCAGATAAAACAAGATGGCCATCTTCATCAATCGTGCATACATGGACATGAACAACTCCCTTAGGAAAAACCTTTCCATCTGGATTTATATGCATATGCCCCCAATCAAAAATCAACATTTTTCGATTGCCAACATTAATAATGGCCTGCATAACCGCTCCATTTTCATCTGTAGAAAAATACATGTCAGAAGAATCAGCAAATATAGGCAGACCTGCATGTTGTCCAGCAGGATCTGCATTCATTTCCATAACCCGTCCGATAATGCCATTTATCTCATGAACAGCCCAAGCTATACTATCCTCAAACAAATATGATGAAAATCTATTTGTCGAGTTATAGATTTTTTGATTTCCCATACATTCAATAATTATCAAAATTGTGATTATACTGCATCCCGTTATAATTACGCTTCCGCAACCATTGGAAAACAGTAATACTACTATCCAACAATCCCATATCCTTTAGATTGGCATTCAATGCTTGAGCAAGACTCATGAAATGAAATTTCTCAGTTTGTCCTGCTCGTCCAATTACGTACTCATCATACATACATCTATAGATATAGAGATGGTCATCATTATCATTCTCCCAAAGAAGCAAATCATTGCCTATAGTCGGGCAAGATTCTTGTTTATGACGCAACTTCTCAAAAAAGTCACGCTCCTGACTAGACAGATAGTTATCTACCATGTCATTAAACAGCTTCTTGTCTTCCTTCAGCAATACATGAATTTGTGTTTTCATTGCTTCTAAAATTTTTAGTGATATGATCAGGTATATAAGTAACAGGAAGTAATGATGAGAGATTATCTGGATATTTACCTCCATAGACAATAAGTCTTGTTGGTTGCTTTTGATCAATCAATTGTTTAACCGCATAATGCCAAAGAATATCAGCTGCCTGACAAAACGAATGTCCGATGCCACAAACAGCAATAATACTCTTTTCAGGAAGTCCCTCAAAACAGTATTTCAGAGAATTCGAATTCCCCCAACTAGCCACAGGTATAACCTGTAAACCACATTTTTGCCAATAAGCAGCAATAAAACGAGAACGATATACGTTCTGTATGTTCATCTGTTTAGAAGGCGCATCAACATACAGGGAATAATCAGGTGCAAAAACATACGCAAATTTTTGAATGTTGCTGGTTATCAACTCCAAATTATCCCAAATCTTACAAAACTTATAATCATCAAGGAAAAAGTGTAATGCTGTATCTTTACCATTACTTTGCTTACGATTAGTATAAGCACACATCTCAAAATTACAATCACCATTATAAGGTTGCAACACGGGAAACTCATTTTCCGATGTGAACTTCATACCAACAGATAGGTGCATATGATCTACTGTCAATTTACGCTGCTCAGTTTGTGATAACTGAGCAATCAACTTACTTTTCCCTCTATTTGTGTGGTCCAATTGATACTGTTCTTTCGAAGAGAACAGAGAAGAAGGATTGGACTGCATCCTCTTAAAAAATGTTTCTTTTACCATATAAAAATCGTTTTTAACGTAATTTTATATAAAATAATTCTTCGATTTTCGAAAAAGGATGCCATATCGCAAAATTATTAGTAACTTTGCAGCGCTTTTTCAAGCATCGCATATTTGAGCATCGCATTTCCGAGCATTTTGTAAGACTAAAGGTTTTACCATCGGGAAGCTGAACCTCTATGTCCCTATGTTATCGCCAAATAACATAGGGATTTTTCGTCTTGTTATCCTTTACTTATTTTATGCCATAGCATTCCTCCTATTTCTTTTTCGCCTTCCAACTATGAATTCGCTTATCGATTTCATCTTTTGGCAAACGAGTATTAATATTCTTGAGAGCTTCCATCCTTTCAATGGCAGTCTCACTATCAATGATGTCGTACTCTAATAACTTTTCGAACAGATAAAGAATTCCGTGGACTTCCACTTCATCCTTCTGCACAATTTTTCGGAGTTTACCATCTCCGGTTAAAAGAGAACAGCCCATATCTTTAGCCAGTTTCCACACGGAGCAATCCTGAATGCTTGCATTAGAAGTTTTTGAAGCTTCCATGCGCATAACAGCCAGCTCAACCATTTCTTTCGAAGAATGCTTTTTTACAAGCAATCTTCCTTCCTCCTCAAAGACTCTTATAGCCTCTTGCTGCTCGGCAATCAACAACTCATGAATAATCATGTCTGTTGTATGGATTTCCCAAGGCAGCTTGAAGAAGTCGGTAAGCAAATCCACGCTTATCAAGTCTATGAATATATTTGTATCACTTACGACTATCTTCTCCATTGGCTATATTACATTAACGGTGTCACGAACAGTAGTAACTGAACACTTCAGCAAAGAAGCTGCTTTAGAAGCAGTAATCAATTGCTGTGCCAGCGCACTATAGACCATTGCCTTGAAACGAGAAACCTTTTTCGTCTTCAATTCGAGGAAACGCTCTTTATCAACATCTTTCCCAAAAGTTCCCTTTTCCACATTTTTACGGATTCTGAAACTCTTATATCGTTTCTCCGTAACAATGCCCTTCTGGTAGAGCTTATACATGATAGCATCTATAGATATGCCATAGGTTTCCTGCAAAAAGATAAGCTCATTTAGAGATATCTTATTTTTGCCTTCAAGCGTTTTCGCTATGACAGAAGTAGGCAACAACATTTCATTTGCGAAAGCATTGCACATATTTTCTATCTCGCGAGTACTTAATTTCTCTGAGAATTTATCATTAAACAATAAATGTCCAAGCTCATGCAATGCAGTAAATCTCTTACGCTCTGCCGTACCTATTTTACTGTTTAAGACAATTACAGGAAATTTCCCATTGATCATTCCACTCACGCCATCAAACCCATCAGGTCCTTCAGTGGTAATGAACTTAACCCCATTTGCCTCTAACATATCCTGTACATTAGCGATAGGGTCAGAACCTAACTGCCACTTATTGCGAACAATTTGTGCATACCTAACCATATCTTCATAGCTCAGCAACACTTGTTCGCAAGGGATTCCTTCAAAAGAATCACCTTCATCACCCAAGATTTCTTCGATCTCAAGATAGCGTTCGATTTCATCCTGGATATTCACCTTTAATGCCTCGATATCTTTCGTTCCAACACTCGCTTTTTTGCGAAAAGAAACTTTCATTTCCTGTACATCAAATGCAAATGAACGGAAGAAATAATCTAAATCCACACGAAGTGCATCAGCCAAAGCTATGAGAATCGTGCTGGACGGCATCATCTTGGCAGCCTCGTATTTTGAGATTGCCTGCTTGGAAACTGAGCCATTTAGCAATCGGCTCAAAGCCTCCATAGAGATTTTTTCTTTTACTCTCGCCTGACGTAATCGCTTAGCGAAAGTTTCCATTTCGTTCAACATATTTCAAACTTTAACTATTTCTGTTGACAAAGGTACGAAAAATTTTCAAATGTCAACCAACTTCCCATTTAAAAAATGCGACTTATTAACATTATATAACTATTTATTCCTCAAAATCAACCTCGTCGTCCTTACCCATCTTACCAACAAGTATGAGTTGCTGCTGAAGCCAGCTACGATACTCAGCTACAGAGCATTTGCCATGAGGCATCTTGGAGCGCATCTTATATACCTTTGGTTGAGGTACAGGCTGAGGTGCGGGTTGTGGCGGGATACCAGGAGCAGGATTTGGCTGAGGCACCGGATTTGGTTGAGGTTTTGGAGCAGGATTCGGGTCGGTAGTGTTGATTTCCATCTCCCAAATGTCCAGGTTTTGTGCATCATTCTTTACCTGCTGCAACTTATACTCCATATCTCTGAGCTGCATATTGATATTGCGGCAGCGGATGCTCCATCCATCGCCCAGACGGGCATCAATGGCAGTAAGCTTCTGATAGCTCTGCTCTAGTCCTTTCACCTTATTATATATAGACACATTCCACTCCTCTGGATAAGCACTACATTTCTGGCGCAAAGCATCAGCCCTGTTGAGCAGCTCTACACAAGCCTCTGAAAGCTGTTCGGCACTATGCTGCATCAGATGATAATAGAGGTCCTTGATTTCCTGGGTGGTCTGTCGCATCATCTGCGCATTGCGAACCAAGTCACTCTCACGAGCCTGACGCCAAAGGTCACGCTTCTGGTTGAAGGCGGTCATGTCACTGCCCGTCTTCTCCAGCTCATCCTTTACTTCGGCGATAAATTCTTTCTCATCCTCAATCTCATCAAACTGGGTATCGATGAAATGCAGGTCTTTCAGCACACGCTCCAAGGCTTTGATATACTCATCGGCTTCGTCAAGGAAGTCGTTCGCCATATTGAGATAGTTGGTATCCGTCACCGTCTTGTTGAAACGGTTAAAGATGGCACGTGCCTTGACCGATGTAGGGAACAAAGCCGCCATATCCTCATCGCTCTCAATCTTGTCATAAACCATTTTTGACAAAGCCTTTGACAAGGTGCGGATGCAGTCCACTATCTCGAAATCATTCTTGTTGTAATTAGGCTGATCCTCAGAAGGGAGAATCTTCTTATACTTACAGTCTTCCTTCAGAATGTCAACGATTTCCTGGCGATCCTTGTAAGAAAGCGATTGCAGTACAGCCTTGAAACTTGCCTTCTCAAAGATACGAACACTATCGAAGACCTTGCTGACACCTTCATCTGTGGCTGAATGAAAATCCTCGCCACCATACTTAACGATAATTTTGTTGCCACGAAGCAAGGCTGCAAGGGTGGTTACCACTACACCATAGGAATAACCCGTAGGAGGAGCCAGGAGGTCACGCTCCAGGTCAACACCCGTCTTGAACGACTTGCAGCGATTCAGAATTTCTGTAACCACAGCCAGATTATCACCAATAAACTTGCCTGATGTATCGAAGAACCGGAATTCATCGGAAGGTCCGAAGAGCTTGGACAGTTTGGCAACAGGCACAGTTAATGCCTGCTTGGCAATGGCATCATCCAACGTAGCTGTTAAACGACGGGTATAGACATTGCCAGCCATTCTGCGCTCTACTCCCTCCAGTTCCTTGAGACAGTTTTCCTCAGTCAACTGGTAGGCATTATAGGCATAGACAATGGTTCCTTCCTGATAGGCACGGCGTACCAAGTCCTCCAGCTGTGTCTGCTTGTCGCCACGGGAATCAGTAATGGTACGCTGCACCTTCTTCTCCTCATCGGTAGAATAAGTCTTGGTGTCGATATAGTCTATGCGCAAGAGTTCTGCTGCCAAATCGAGAATCTGCTTGGCGTAGGTATTCGTCGGAATTATCGACATCACGCCTTTCTCGTCTTGAGTATCCTGCTTGATCTGTGCAATCACCTGTTCCCTATCCTCATAGAAAACATCATAGAGCACCACCTTCATATAGCGCTCTGTCTGGTTGGCAAAGTTCTCGCCATTGCTGGTTTCCACACAGAAGCTGTACTTCACCCCATCCAGCGTAAAGCCCTGTGCCGCCTTCACCAGACGCAACTGCTTCATGCGGCTGATGATTTCAGCCTTCTGGCGATAGACAGGAATCTCGTACTTGCTCATATCGTCGATAATCTGCTGCTCTATCTGACTGGTGATGCGATACTGGTCGGCTGTCTGGAGAAGCACATTGTTCTCTACCAACAGAGCTACAGCACGCTTTACCTCGTCCAGAATCTCATAATACTGTTCCGGGCGGCGGGCATACGAACTGGTGATATTCTCTACCGTGGTACGTGCATCCGACTTGGCAAGGAAATAGATGACCTGCAAGAGCTGCTTGCCTTTCACGATCTTAAAACTGCCATCAGCCTGGATATGGTCTTCAGCCTGCTTGTAACGGATGCCGAGTGACACAGGAACATTATCCATTGCCTGATTACAGAGTTCCACAGCCGATACATGGGTATAAACCTCCTCCTCGGTCATTGACTCTTTCTTCAAGACATCGAACACCGACATCAGCATACCACGGGTACCAATCTGGCTGGTCACCGTATCGCGAGAGCCAAAGAGGAAATACTGCAACATAGTAAACTGGTGCTCAAAGAAAGGATAGTAATCGACATAAGTTTCGCCATCCTTGGTAGCACTCAGGGCGAGTCCGGAGATATTGGTAACCGCCTGAATCATACCACTGTTCTTGGTAAAATATTTCTGGAGTTCCTGTTTGCCTGCATCGGTTTTGTCGAGCAGTCGCTTGCGGATAATCTTATCGATTTCTTCGGCAGCAATAGGGATACGGGTCTTGAATCGGGCTTCTACCTTGTTGAGCAGATGCAGGTTCAAGCCTGCCGCATTGAGCACATCATTGAAAGCCTGCTGGGCAATGCCCACTGTCCAGACACGGTTGCCCAGGGCTGAAAGTGATTCAGAGAGACCTTCCAGGTCGAGCAGGTTGATTTTCTTCTGTGTGATGGCCTCGCTCACCTCGTCGATGAAGAAGACGATCTTTTCCAGAGGATGCTTATCCAGATAGAGGGAAAGATCCTCCTTCAGCTTATCGGCATCGTATGAACTGATACGTTCTTCCACCATAGCCTTGGTTTCCACGAAGTTTTCCTCGCCAATGATGGCACTAATCGCCTTCTTGAAAACAGGCACTGTGGTCATCATATTGCGGCGAAGATTCTGCCATTTCTTACCATTGTTCTGCTCTTCTACCTTCTGGAGGAAGGCAGCATATTGACCACCCAACAAAAGATGATATTCCATGAAACCAATCCAGTTGGCCATCAGGCCAAGCGAGAGCAGGAACTGGCTCATCGCCATGTGAGCTATGCCCTGCCTGTTATCTACCTTTGCTGAGTCGAACAAAACTACCTGGTATTTCGACTTGGCAAGAGAATCTATCTGATTCCTGATAAAGTCCTCATTCTTGAGTCCCACCAGCTTATGAGAAAATCTCTCCCGGAAACTGGTACCTTGAATAGACGGGTTTTCTATCAGGAAGCCCAACATCTTGGCAAAGTAAGACTTACCCGAACCATAGAAACCACTGAGCCAGACACCCGTTTCCTTCATATCAGAAGTAAACTTGTCGAGGAAATCAGACAAGTGGGTGGCAAGACTCTCGGTAAGGATAAAACCATCGAGTTCTTCCTTTACTTCATCTTCGCTCTGCAAATTGAGGTCGATTACATTCTTGATGTCATTGTCCAACTGGATGGACAGAATATCCTTAATTTTCATCTTTATTGTTAGTTTGTTATTTGATGACAATGCAGCGATACTTAGAGGCAGGCTGTTTGCCGAGAAACATGATTTGGTCGCCTTCGATAGTGGCAGGATAGAACACCACGAGCGGAATGTGTGAGTCCATCACCGCCGAATGCTCCATGATGTTGATATTCGAGAAATTCATGCCATAAAGAGCACCCGTATGTACAAGTACCGGCACTTTTCCTTCAGCAAACACCTGCTTAATCTGTTCGATGAGTGCGTAAAAGAAAGTTCCTTCTTCAAAATTCTGACTGAAGAATACTTCCTGTCCGAAATCCTTATAATTGGATTCAAAGGTGTCTATGCCTGCTTCATCCAGGAACAGTCTGAAGCTTTCACGCACATCAATGAAGCTATATCCATCCGTCAATTCCTCACGGGCCTTAGCCACATAGGCATCCTCGTCTCTGGGTGGATAAACAAAAAGTATGCTCTTTCCACCATTACATTTGCCTGCTATTTTCACAATGTCTTCCTTGAGCGTTGCTGTAAGCTCATTAAAAAGGCGATTGTGCTCTATATCGAAAGTCTGCATCATTGTCATATTATCATTTCACAATTGAATTCTCTGTTCTTTACTCTTTTTCCCTTACTTCTATCTTCACCTCATCTCCTATCTGGGTAATATTCCAGAAAGGCATGAACTCTATGCGCTTCAGTTTAGCGATGAGAGAAGTTTTATCATAGAAGCTAAACACCATCATCGGATTATCCAGGCTGTTTTGGGCTGGAAACATCGCCATTGCCATTCTTATGAAATAAGCAAACAGTTGCGAAGTCATCGGCGGATAAAGGATTTGCTTACGGATAGCTCCATCTGCCAACCCCAGTTTCTTCAAGATGGTGAGATATTTAGACGCGCATATCTTCAATGTGGCTTCCGACCAATTGAACTCTCCCTTTTCCGTTTCCTTGATGTGATGGAGCAAGGCAAGGACATCGAGAGCTGACAATGTGGTTCGTCCCTGATAGACAGCCTGCATAAACACTTCTTCTGAAATTCTCCGGAAGAGCAGGTTGCCATATACGATTTGCCAATAAAGCACCATCAGTTTCTCCCGATAGGAGAATTCTTTTGAAGACAAAGCATCCAGGAAAAGCTGCTTATGCCTGTCGTTGGCAAAAGTCAGGATCGCCGTTTTGATGGCAGCCAGGAATCGGGTGAATGTCTTGTGGGTACGGAAAGAAAAACTTCCCTGTCCATCGGGCATACGCCCCATGTATTCGCAGATGAAATCCATCATCGACGAATAATCGGGAATACTCCCCAAGACATTTACACTTGAATCAAATTTTATTGCCATTTTTATTTTCTCTTATTTGGGTGTAAAGGTACGGAAAATATTTCATCTAAACAAATAAAACGAGAAAAAACTTATGCTTTTGGGGATTCTGAAAGTAGATTATTCCTTCCGACTTAATAAATAGGACATGAAAGTTAAACTATCATCAAACCTCACATTCAGCAAAAAGTGGATACTTAAATTCTCTCAGATACAACAATTTTTTCTAAAACTAATGCCACTATTGCCACGCTATAAGATAGTTAACTGATATTCAGTTATTTAAGCGTGGCAATAAGGGCGTTTTCTATTACCACCTATTGCCACCTATTGCCACACTCGGACGAAAAACGGGGGATTCTCAGCGAAAAAGCAGAGGAATACTTATTGTTTTCGCAGAAAAACATTAAAAAAGTGGAGAAAAAGGCTTGCGGTTTCGAACATTTTTTGTATTTTTGCAACCAACAGGAAAAATTCCTGCCGATTCCACCTAGAAGCTAACGACTCCTGTGAAACCACTTTTTTATACTTAGAACCCCATAAACCAATGACACAAGCAGATTTAGTCAGACTTTACTTCAACAAAGAAAGTGCTTACAACTCATGGGACTATTGCTTCAACCAGCAATGTCCACGGGCTCAGGAATGTGCACACTATCTGTCCGTAACCTACAAAAAACCGGAGCAGACCAAAGGCTACGCCATCTATCCCGATGCCTACCACGACAACAAGTGCGAACATTTCCTGCAGCTGCAGATGATGAAAATGGCATACGGCTTTATGAATATTCTTGAAGAACTGAAGCGTAAAGACGAAGCCACTTTCAGAGTACACATGACTTCCTACTTCGGAAGCAAGACTTCATATTACCGCTATAAATTAGGACAGACAGGACTCGTGCCTGAACAACAGCAGTACGTGCTGAAATGGTGCCAGCAACATGGATACACCAACATGAGGTTCGACCGGTATGCAGAAGAGGTTAACTATTAACAGCCGCACGCCGATTAAAGAATTCACCCGTGTACGTGGTCACTCAAACCCACGTACATGAGTATCCGTACCCACGTACACGGGTACGGATGACCAACACGTTGGGTACGGATGACCGAGACGACGGGTACGAATGACCGGCGTAGCCGGGCACATTTGCCCAACGCCTTGGGCAAAGTTGGGCAAAACCATTAATAATCCTATATCACCCTATCAATAAATTAGCAGAAGTATGAAGTTTACTATTACAAGAATCAACAAGCAGAACAAGTTGATGGTCAGTTCGAAAACCGTAGAACGGTTTCTGGAGCGCATCGCTAAAGATGATGCCAAGCTGAGTGTCACCAATTTCAGAATGAGTGTGCCGCTCATGGAGGCCGACTACCAGTACTACAAAGGCATCAGGGAATGGCAGCACGTTTATCCAGCCGCAGAATTCAACAAGGATGAAAGCGGCAATCTCGTCTTCCAGAAATCAAACGGGCTGGTGATGCTCCACTTCATCAACCTCATGTCGGACCAGGAAAAAGATGCCGTCAAGAAGACGGTCAGTCTGCTGCCGATGACCTTCGCTGCCTTCGAAGGAGCCGACGGCAGAAGCCTCATCGTGCTCGTAAGCATCTGCAACGAAGAAGGAAAAATCCCGACAAAAGAAGCCGACGCCGACTTACTCTACCAGTCTGCCTACGAACAGGTAAAGACACTCTACCAGTCGCAGGTACAGGCAGCCATCAAACCCGAAAAGCCATCATTGGCATCCAACTTCATGCTTACGCTGGATGCCTCTCCTTATTATAACAGCAAGGCTGTGGCGATGCGCATCTCCCAAAATATGAAAAAGGTAGCCTCAGCCCCTAAGAATGTAGACGATTTAAAGACATACGATGACTATGAATTCCTTTACCGCAAGGCAGCAGAAGAGACGAAGGAAGAGATGAAAAAAGCCAACATCTCATGGCAGAACGATGAAGACCGGTTCCTTGCCGGTTTCTCAGCCATCGCCATCAAGCTCTGCAACATGGGCCTCAGCGAAGAAGAAGCTTTCATCCATATCCGCCGCAACAACTGGGGACATGTGACAGAAGAGAAACTCCGCCAGATAGTGGGCACCGCTTACGATACCCATTCCAAAGACAGGAAGACGGAGAAATCAGCCTCAGGCAGAAAAGGCCGTGCCGAAATTCTGCAGATGATCAGATACCTGGAGAGCCGGTACCAGTTCCGTTACAATACCGTGATGAAATATACCGAATACCGCCCGAACAATTCATGGGTTGGCGATTTCAGACCGGTGGATGCCCGTGTGCAGAAAAGCATGACGCTGGATGTTCAGATAGCCGACATCCACGTAAGCATCAAGGATGTAAGGAATTTTCTAGAGTCAGACCGCATCAGAAACTACAGCCCAATAGAGTCCTATCTCTATGACTGTCTGGGAAAATGGGACGGCAAGGACCGCATCCGTGCCCTGGCACGAACCGTACCCACCAACAATCCTCATTGGGAAGACTGGTTTTACACCTGGTTTCTGGGAATGGTTGACCAGTGGCGCGGCATGTATCGCCGTCAATATGGCAACAGTACCATGCCGCTGCTCATTTCCAAGCAGGGTTACAACAAGAGCACCTTCTGCCGCCGTCTCATTCCTACCGAATTATCGTGGGGCTTCACCGACAACATGATTCTCTCAGAAAAGCGTCAGGTACTGCAGGCGATGTCACAATTTCTGCTTATCAATCTCGATGAGTTCAACCAGATTTCGCCACAGGTTCAGCAGGGATTTCTGAAGAATCTGCTGCAGTTGCCAACGGTAAAAATCAAGCCGCCATACGGCAGTCATGTCGAGGAGTTCCCCCGTCTCGCCTCCTTCATCGCCACGAGCAACATGACCGACATCCTCGCCGACCCATCCGGCAACCGCCGATTCCTGGGTGTAGAGCTGACGGGCCCGATAGATGTGAGTGGCAGACTGAACTATGAGCAGCTTTATGCGCAGGCGATGCAAGCCCTGGAGCATGGTGAAAAATCCTATTTCGATGCCAAGGAAACCGCCATCATCATGCAGAGCAACAAGCAGTTTGAGCAGATTTCGCCTATCAAGCAATGTTTTTTGGAGGTTTTCGAGCCTACAAACGACCTGAAAGAGGGAGAATATCTCACAACAGCCGCCATTTTCGACATTTTAAAGCAGAAATTCGGCTCCTCTCTTCAGGTTTCGAGCATACAGAAATTGGGCAGAGAACTCCAGAATATCGAAGGTTTGCAGAGCAAGAAAACGAGGTTCGGCACTGAGTATCTGGTAGTTAGAAAATAGACCACTCCCTTTTTATCTCATTTTCTCATAAAAAAGGCGTGGTAACACGTGGTATTAAGTGGTAATAAAGAAACCGCTTATTACCACGCATTATTCGCTTATAATCAATTAGTTACACAAAGCGTGGTAAATGTGGTAATAAAAATAGCAAAACATTTCCGTATAAGAATCATACTTCATCACCACTATTGTTCCCCATTCTGTCTTCTCTTTCTTTTTGCAATCTTACCCAAAGCATTGATAGAATCCAGATAATCTTCCTCTACTTGGGTCAAGGTTTTAACCTGATACTTTCTATATTCAGCCAAAGCCTTATCCATCGCCTCCTGATGGCTGATGCTACCAGAACCTTTCAGCAATGGACGTCCTGTAGATTGCAGGATGGTATCGAGCTGTTTCACGTAGTCCATCATATAGACAGGACGATGTTCAAGAGCCATGATTTCTGCAAAATCGAAATATCCGGAAACAAGATTATTGAGAATCTTCAGTTCGTTTTCGTCCAGATAGTTTTTGGCTATCTTTATATCCTTGATAGCAGGTAATTCCCCTTCAAAAGTTTTCAAACCCATAAATGGCTGTTCGGCATCAGCTCGTTCATAGATGACCTCAGCAGCAGTATGTCCATGGGCGGCATAATGCAATTTGTTCTGCACTATCTTGAAGAATAGCTTCGAGGCATCAGTCCGTGGATCATAGTCAACACTTGTAGCATAGATATCGAGAACCTGACGATAAAGTACTTTCTCTGAAGAGCGAATATCACGAATGCGGTCTAGCAGTTCTTTCCAGTAACTGCCGCCACCCATATTCTTGAGTCGCTCATCATCCATTGTAAATCCCTTCACAATATATTCATGGAGTCGCTCTGTAGCCCACTGGCGGAAGCGTGTACCTTGAATAGATTTTACACGATATCCCACAGAGATAATAACATCAAGGTTGTAGTATTTCACCTCTTTGCTCTGCGTTTTCCCCTCTAAAGCACCATGTTGAGTGGTTGTTCGGAATTTCCGAACAACCACTTTTTCGTCCAATTCTCCTTCTTTGAAAATATTGGAAATATGTTCACTAATAGTTGCTTTACTTTTATTAAACAAAGCACCTATTTGCTCTTGATTCAACCACACGGTTTTATTCTCCAATCTCACGTCAAGTCTTACACCTTCATCAGATTGGTAAATAATCATTTCGCCCAAATCCGCCTGCACTTCATCCTCCCATTTATATCCACAATCCATACAGAGATGAATCATCCCTTCAGATTGCACATTCTGCGAGTTGCATTTCGGGCAAGTTATCTTATTATTATTTGCTTCCATTGTTACGCTATTGCTTATTCCTTAGCTCTTCTATCAAGTCATTTACAATATATGTATCACTCATCAGATGCAAGCCAAGTTCTTTGTTAGCCCCACCTTATCCAATCGCTTTCTCATTTCAGACGGCGATATACCCATTTTTTGTGCCGAAGCCTCGATAGCCAACACCGTAAAGGCGAGACGGTCAAACTCCGGGTCACTTTTCAGTAACAGTTCTCTATCTTCCATTCTTTACAAAACATTGTATTTAAATGCAAATTTATAGATTTTCTCTGATATTCCACTCTATTTCGGAGTTAAATAAAGAAAAATAGCCCGATTTCGCTAAAAACTTTACTGATGATGGAAGAAGGATTGGGAAAAGTAGGAGTATACTTATTTTTGCTTTACCATTTGCGTGTATTGACAATTGTGCCGAAATCATGAACTTCATTATGCGAGTTCATCCACTTCATTTCACGAGTTCATCTACTTCATAGAGTTAACACATACGGCTGAGTTGGCTGAATGAGACGACTGCATTAGCTGAATGAGTCGACTGCGATGGCTGAATGAGTCGACTGCGATGGCTGAAGGAGTCGAATGCGATGGCTGAAGGAGTCGAATGCGATGGCTGAAGGAGTCGACTGCGATGGCTGAAGGAGTCGAATGCGATAGTTGAAGGAGTCGAATGCGATAGCCGAAGGAGACGAATGCTGTGGCTGGAAGAGACGGAACATGAACCTTTGAATCGTTTTTACACGATACCCCACAGAAATAATAACATCAAGATTATAGTATTTCACCTCTTTGCTCTGCGTTTTCCCCTCTAAAGCACCATGTTGAGTGGTCTGTCGGAATTTCCGACAGACCACTTTTACTTAAAATATCCACAAAATCTGCAATAATGTGAGTGAAAAAACGAGGGAGTATCATAAGTCCATGACATTCACCGACGTAATCATTTTAAAATTTTTATCCTATTTTTGTTATTGCTAAATTTATTTTTAACTTGACAGTATCGGCGAATCGGTACCACTGTAGCGCATGAATCGGTACCACCATAGCACTGCATTCGGTACCATCGTATCACTTGAATCGGTACCATCATAGCGCACCAATCGGTACAAAAAGATGTTAAGTTCTGCTCATGCATAATAACTTATGTATTGCCTATCGGCTCCAATAGCTGTTCCAATGTTGTGAAGTATGGCTCTTTCTTATATGGGCCTGATGATTGTTTCAATCTGAGAATCTTGCCAGTCTTCCCCTCAAACTCAGTCTTTGCTTCACTACTTTCTAAGTCGAATGTCAGGTAATACTCCTTGGCTGCATTAAAACCTTTTTTTTGGAGGTCTATGCCAGAAACAATTCTTGCACCTTGCCCTGTAAGTTGAAAGATAGCTTTGTTCTTCTTGTTGTACATAACTAAGAACTTGCAACTCTCAAAGCCTGGAACTAATCTCAGTGAACCACTCTCGAACCCTGCTCTTGTATAATAAAGCTTGTTCTTCAAGACAATATCCCATTGCTCTGGCTTGCAATATCCCACAAGAACCATCGCATTCTTTCCATCCAATGGAAGCTTATAAACCAAACCTCTTTGTGGTATCGCCTTCTCTACATATTCTGAGCTAAGACTCTTTTCCAAGAGGATGTTCTTCAAGTGTTCATATAGTTGAGGGCTGTCTTCACCTTCATGCCCAAAGTGGTCTTTGCGACTTTTGCTTTTTGGCAATAATGGGAATGCGCCAATATTGACACTTTCCACACTGCTGCTATAATAGCGTTTCGTAATTGTATCATTATCACCACGCCCAGGAAACAGAATATAGCCACCAATTACTTCTTTGTTGGAGTGGTCTTTTCTGTCAGAACCATAATAGATGGCATCACGATAGCGGTGCATCTGGTTGATGGCATCAGAAGGTGGATAATCACCACCATGTAATTCCTTTATTTCTTCAAGGTCTTCCTTCTCTATGTCCTTGTCTAATCGCCTGTCACTCACTACACGATATTTAGCATCGTATAGATAGGTGAGTAATATCTCAGAGCCATCTTTCTTATTGATATTCAACACAATATCTGGTCTTTGCTCTGTAGTTGCAGTATGCACTCCGAAATCATCGGAATTTCTTCTGTTGAATGTATGCTGATAATGTAGGGTTACTACATCACCTGCATGAGCACGCATTTGGTTTGCCCACTCCGAAACGTCATCGGCATCTGGAGTAGGGTAGTTGAATGTAACCGTATGTTCCATTCGTGAGTTAGAGAAGGGATTGAGTAAAGAGCCAGCTGGTTCTGAGACCAACTTTTCGCATAGCGGATTTTCTTGCTCAATATGTAGCAGTTGCTTTACCATGCGCTTCATCTTGATGAAACACCATAGCTCATAAATTTCCCATATCTGAAGAGTGCCTATATTGGAAGCACCATTATATAAGTCGATACCACGGCGTAGTTTGATCCAATCTTTATATACCTGTTGGTAGCCAGCACGGCTTTGAAGTACCATGCTGTCTTGACTCATGCCTTCAAACTTGCCCACAGTCCTGAAGAATGGATTGTGTTCCAATTTGTGGATGCGCTCTTTGTATCCCAATAAACGCAATCGGTGGTCATCGGACAACTCGTCATTGCGATTGTTTGTTAATACTTCATTTAGAATCTTTGATAAACGTTTGCCGATGTGTGTGAGCGTATGTTTTACAAAGCGGTTCTCACGTGTATTTATGGTGCTATCGCTTTCCTTTAGCTCAAACCAATGATTGTCAAGCTTCTTGGCTATCTTGTTCTCGGCATACTCATCTTCAAGCGAAGGAGTCCAACGCTTGATTTTTTCCACTTTGGCATAAGTGTTATAGGTTCGCACATTTTGGTGTGGACGGCGAAGAATCAACTCTATATTTTTCAGATAATCATTGATGATGTCCTCGAAAATATTCATCCAAACAATGTCATTTTTCACTTTTCCTCTTGTCAACTGTTGATATGTAGTGGCAAGATAGCGGAAGATGACATCATTGTATTCTTCGTTTACGTCATTGAGGAGAGACTTGTAGTCATGCTTGGTGTCAAGCTTGGGGCTGACAACATCAAATGTCACCCAGGCTTGTCTTGTCTTTCCTCCATGTTGATATTCAAATTCTAGTTTGAATACGCCTGGTTCATTGAGAAAACTGACATTTCCTGATAGACCAACGATATTCCCCTCGTAATCCTTATCGACAAAGAAAGCTGTTTCGATGTCTTTGCGAACATGAAGTACTTTAGGAGAAGATTTGCTATCAATAAATCCAGTCTTAAAACGGATGGCTATGTTATATTCGCAAGTTTCAAACATAACAGGCCATTGCTCATTCCAAAGTTGACCGACTTCACCAATTTCGCATAAAATCTTAGTGTCATATTGGTATAGTTTGAGATGACAAGCATCTTTTGAGGCATACTTACAATATCTCTCCTCGTATGGCACAGAAGATTCTGGCTTGGGATCGTTGCTATGGTCTATGCGACCTTTGAAACGCTCCCAAGCATAAGACATGTCTTCGCTGCGCACGATAACTTGATAGTCTCCGTTGCTATGTTCAAATCGTAATGCTTCCATCTTTTTGTTCTATTAAGGCCAGAAACGAGTGAAACTCTGGCGGTTCAGTCTTTCTATCATTTCCGACAATTTATCAACTGCCATATATTCGTTTTGGTTGTCTTCATTGTGCTGTGGCGCAATTTGTTTTAACCAATCAAGTTTGGTGAACTCATGCCCATCTTCTGCTTGATCAGAAAGTTCATTGGCATTTCGTTCTTTATCAGATATATGGAACATTTCGTCATCACCCTCAACACGTGGAAGAATCTTCATCAAGAGAATTTTGTCTATGGCAGTTTCTACATATCCCCTGAATGAATCTAATGTAACTTCTTCTCCTTTCTCTTCTGCTTGGTCAAGTAATACGGCAAGATAGATAGTCAATTCGTTCATTACACGATAGCTGACGGTGAATGGAGTGCCATTCAATACCTTGTTGATTTCTTCCAAGCGTTGTGGCAGACCTTCTTTTCCATTACCTTTTATATAATTACGTATGTCTTCATTGTCTTTCACTGTAGAGCAAAGAGTGAGAACTTCTTTTGCAGAAACGTATTTTGCTTGCAGGTTGTCCATGGTAAATGGTTGCTCAGCATATACTAATTCGTCTTTGTCGCTGAAAATGTCGGCAAGGTTGCCACCATTCATTTCAATGGTCATGGCTCGGTCAATGACTTTGCGTGAGAATTGATGAGTGGTATCATCCATGTTGACTGTTCCTACAATGAAGACATTTTCAGGAAGAGTTAAGCCAACCTCGGTCAAAGTCTTGGCATCATTGGCAGGAACTTTTTCCATTTCAACTTTATCTACAATGTCGAATAGTTTCATGTAAATATCTCTGTCTGTTGGGCATGTAGGGTATGCGTGACCTAGCGAATTATTTCCTACTTCACCTACTTTCTTGAAGTATTCTTTGTCAACGAGCACGCCACTCTTGATGCAAACTTCACCTTCTTCATTTTCGATATGCTTTCTTGTTTCAAGCACACTCAGAAACTCCGCAAAGTACTGTTCTACAGGTGCAAGATTCATTTCATCAAGGCAAACGAAGAAAGGAGCCTCTGGGTACATTTTAGCCTTTATCAAGAATTTGACAAACTTGGTAAACATATACTGCTTGTTGAGATTACTCCAATATCCAAGCAATTCTGTAGAGTCATGCCAGTTAGGCTTAACTTCTATCATGCAATAGTTGCCAGGCTCAGTACCATCTGCATCTTGTAGTTCTACTGGGCAAGATTTAAAAGCGAACTCTCTGACGATTCGACTTTTACCTGTACCACTTATGCCAGCAAGAAGCATGAATGGCTTGGTACGGAGAGCTGACAGATATTTTGCTTTTTCCATTTTGAATTTTTCAACAGAATTAGAACTGTTGTTTTTGCTTTGCTCTTTGAACAATGATGTTATGTCACTTTCTCTGATGGAATAGAAGTTTTCGTTTAAAGCTAAATCGTATGTTTCTAATTCCTTCTGGAATGAATCGGTGTTAGGTACAAGAACAGACAACAACTCTTTTGTGTAGAGTTTGCTAAGTGCTGTATAAATATTGTTATACGTAATTTCTGTACCTTCAATGTATTCTTTTCTCAGAATCCAAAGGCAAAGAGCCACTATGAATTTTGTGTGTTCAATATATGATGTGAAGTTGCTATATAGCTTTGGGGTTCTGATTAATACGCCATTCTGTATTTGAAAAAGAGGCTTACCACCTCTTTTAGGGTAGTCAACGACTTCTTCTGTATTGACTAGGGAGACTTTTACTTGTCCTGCTGAATAGAAATTGCTTCCTACCCCAAAGTCTTTGGAGTGTTCTTTTAGGGGAATGTAAAAGTTTGTGGTGTATAAGTTAAGGCATACATCACAAATATATCCAACATATTGTATGAACTCATTCTTGTCATTTTTGTCACGAGTATCACAATTCCTTTCGTTGATTCTGTAAAAGGAATCCAGTGCCATAAAATGTCTTATGGCACTGACTTTCTGAGTCGCACCTTGTAAAGTAGGATCTTTGCTTATGTGCGATAATTCCTTGTATGCTTTTAATATGGCATTTTTAGGACCACTGGAAAAAGTGTGTGGATATCGTAGTACAATAAAAATACTATTTTGT
>SAMEA104315427__coassemble_440_pt1 | contig 45729 bp, 30 predicted proteins | sample SAMEA104315427__metabat2_high_PE_023 | metagenome-assembled genome bin SAMEA104315427 (sample SAMEA104315427) | gut metagenome | biome: Monkey gut; feature: monkey-associated habitat; material: faeces | place: China | collected 2013 | reverse complement strand
AAGGGTCTATACGCCCACCTATCATCGTGGCATATAGACCCTTGTCGTTTCCCGTGAAGTGCGGGTGACTATGTTTGCTGGGCACCTTATACTCCTGCCCAGCTTAGGAGTTTGTCGGTAATTTAGAGGTGTATAACGCAATTAAGCCTCGCATTATATAGCAGACAATACCTCAAATTCATATCTATCATAGAGTTTATTTTTTTCTTTACGACATTGGAACTCTTACTGTTTTAATCATTAGACCAACATCTTACAGATCTGAATTTCATTTCAAGGAAAGACTTGTTTGCATAGTCAGGACTCCCCATATAGGGTTCTTCAGTTGGAGTCCAACAATAACGACCATCAATTAGTTCCTTGGTCATTCTTTTCTGTTCTACAGACAACTCTAAATCTATTATATCCGTATTAATACCACCAAAAATTCCTTCCATGTCGTACCCTTTCACATCTGTGAGTTCTCCAAAAGTTACTTTTCTCAAATCGTAACAGCTTCCAAAGGCGTATTCATCTATAGCAGAAACATTCGGAGCATAAATTTCTTGCAAATACTGATTGTTAGATAAGGCACTCTTTCCTATTTTTGTCACATCAGGCAAAGAAATAGACTTTAAAGCCATTATATCGTTCAAACCATCTGCAGGAATTTCCTTGCATCCTATTAGAGTGAGGTCTATAGTGCCATCTTGCACATTCTCAAAAGCTTCACGGATAGCCTTAAACTCATTATCGCCAGCATCAGAAGCGAGGTTAAGTCTTATAGCAGTCTTGCTATTTGCTACTTCTTGTTTGATAGATGACTTTATTTCTTCTGCACTATTTGCCGAAATGACAGTAGCATCCAGAGCATAGCTCTTAGCATTTTCTGTTTCTTTCGAGAATTTATAAGTTGTCAAAGTTGCTCCTCGATATTTCACAGTAACGATGGAATTATTATAGAAAGTTCCATACAAATAGGCATTCCCCTTTTCGTCAGAAGTAAGTGTATATGTCATGTATAAACTATTAGGATGGACTGTTGGAGCAAATAAATCGGCGTCCACCTTTATTTCTGTTTTAGGAATGGTTGCTATACGGAGGCGTGAATAATTGCGTGTTGCATTGGCAAATGATATATCCACATAATTATTATCGCCATAATGAACAGTGCAAGTTCCCTCGAGGAACTCTGCAGTTCCATAGAGATTGAAATCCTTTAACTCAAGAGAACCATTTATCCATCTACGATTTGGAGCATAGTAAGCATAAGCCGTCACAGTTTCCCCCTCAAGATAGCACAATGAGTTACCATCTTGAATTTCAAACTTTACTCCATTATATTTTAAAGTTGCAGTCTGGGTTCCTAACTCTTTAGAAGTTAACTTTACACAGATTTCATCTCCAACAGCCCATGCTGTCTTACCCTTGTCTTCTTCGCCGATCGTTCGGGTAGAAGGTTTCTCAAACATAGGAAAGTCATCTACAACAAAATGTATGTTGCTTTTTACAGTAGGTGTAGATTCTTCGTTTATATCATTAGCACATGATGCCAAAACAACAGCAATCAATGCCATCATCATGTATTGGATAATCTTACGCATAATTATATTCTCCTTTTATTTGTTATAGTTCTTCTTCATTTTCCCAACCAGGCAGAGCACCTTGATTACGGACAGCGAGTTCCACTTTGTCTCTTCCAATTTTTCTGAGACTATAGGTGTAACGATGCCCTTCCAAAAAATCTGTTTTTTGCTTTAACTTGACGGTATAATCTTGTCCGTCTAAAGTAAACTTCAAAAAATCAGCACTTGTGTCTAACGAGCCTGGTACTATGATTGCAGAGAAAGACTTTTCTCCATCATCTCCTGTCTGGCATGCATATACCAACGTTGACACTTTATAATTAGAAGTGTCCATTATCCAATCATTGTTTGATCTGCTAAAGCTAGCCCCATTGCATGGCGAACAAATCCGTAGGTTACTTATATCCTTATTAGGATGATCGTATGAACCAATTTCATAGAAAATTGTAACCAGCGACATGCGATGCTTCATTGGAATACTTACATCGGACTGAGGATAACTGTGCCAATATCCAGTTATGAAATCCGCGTTTTTTAATTTATCTTCGCTGCTTTGGTCAACCTGTAAATCATACGATAAATCATCTTTTCCAAAATCATTATCAGATGGATATACAGCCAAAATAGTATGTTCGTCGATTTCATCTAACCAGCGAAAACTTCCTGTACAAGACCATTCATTTGTTTCCCCATTAAAAGAAAGAACAGCCGTACTACCAGGATTAGAATCAGTAAATATATGTACTTTTAGTTTATCTCCATTCTCCCAACTGTTACCATATCCTAATGTATTGACACGAGTCTGCATACCTCCAACAGAGAAAGTAGCATTGATTTCTTGCCCTTTCAGCTTTGGAGCCATATCTTCATTTTGCGTACATGCAGTAAAGCCCATAGCCATAAGACCCATTACCGCATAGGAAATTCTTTGTTTTATCGTCTTCATAATCTTCAGTTTTTTATTGTTAGTGAGTTAGTGAGCGGCCAAGCTCACTAACCCTGTATTTCCTATTTCTGCACCTTATTTATCATTGTTATTGCTGTTCTGCGTCCAGACCACCTTCATCACTTGGCAGCCATGCTGTAATGCCAGCATTTTCTATAACAACACCTGTGTTGCAGATACGTATTGTATATGTGTACAGATTGCCGCCTTTAAACTCGTTATTTGTTGATGAAGCCAATGATGCAATGTAAGTATTGATTGTGCCATTCGCAGCTGCATCCAATTCTATATCCATCTTGTTGTTGTCCAAAGATTGAGGGAATACAATAAACTCGCAGGTGACACCGTTTTTTAAACTTTTATCATCCACATCGGATTCATAAATTCCCCTATCTCCAAAGACTGTAACTTCACCAGTTAGTGTATTAATAGAACCTGTCTTATAGATACCCTTTAATTTTAATACGTTTTTAAGGCACGCAGACTCTGCATTAATGCCATCGCCAGCCTTGAAAGTCAACCGTATCATACTCATGCAATGCTTGAAGTTGTTGTCTCCAGTAAAGTGCACCTGAGGGGAAGACTTGGTGGCGGTTGCACCAGTTGCAAAGAGAAAATCTGCTGGGCATGGTTCGCCTTCCTTTACCTCTGCCATATTCCAATTATTTACAATGCCGTTACCATCAACATTTTCTTGATATGGATAATAGGCACAGAATTGGACTTCTTCAGTTGCGCTTGCAAAATATATTGGATTGTCAGATGTGAAATTTCCGTCACCAGTAGTTGTATATTTCACATTGTCTCCTATTGTATAGCCAGTTGATGTGACATTTACGCCTATGGCATCGTTCTTAGACCAGGTGTTGCCAGTGGTGGCGCGTGTGGCGTTTTTAACAATGTCCGCCTGTACGGTAGCAGCAACAGGACCATTGTTGCCGATACCGTCTTCTTCGTTAGCGCAAGCTGCAAACAGCAATGCTGCGGCTGCGATGTATAAGATTTTAAACTTCTTCATAAACGTTGTATTTTAATAGTTATTAATTTGCTACATATTCATTGTTGCCTTCTGCCGGAATCCAGCCTTTAATCGTTCCTTCTACTACAACTCCGGTCTTCCTGATGTTGAGCGAAAGGGTATAATACTTGCCCTGCTCCAGGGTGATATCGGCATTCGCCTTCCATGAATAGGTGGTATCACCCAATCGGAAGGAAACCTTCAAAGGCTGATTGGCTGCCTGGATGGTCTGCGGAACCAGCAGAGAGGAGTATTGGGCAGAGATGCTGGCATGCTCTGCATCCTTTGCCTGGAAAGAAACATTCTCTGGAGTAATGGCCTCTGCTGCGGCATCAGCCTGAACCGTTATCTGCGGCTTGTCATGAGAAAAGTCGCATACGCCAGACAAAACGGTGCCCTCTACCCTTACGTCTTCTATCTTTGACAGATCTACCTCGTCATTGGAAAAGGCGGAATGGAAGTTGAAGGTTATCATCAGCTGGCTGAAGGCATGATCAAACTTCACCGCTACAATCTTGTCTTTGTTCTCGCCGACGATGGTTGGAGCATAATCCTTAGCCTTGAACACTAGAAGGTCGGAAGACAGGTCTTCTTGAGTCTGTACGGCTTTCACCGATACAGGGAACTGCTTCTGGGTTGCCAAGGCTTCGCTTATATCAGCCTGATAAGGAGCATAGGCAATGATGTCGGCAGAAGGAATCTCACTCTGCCACAGCATTGGGGTAGCAGAAGTCCACTCTTCGCCGTTCTTCGTCATCTCTACATTATTATATTGCAAAGATGAAGCGTGCTCTCCGGAACCCTGTATACAGATGCCGAAGTTTTGCAGGGTGGCAGTTTCGGTGATGCCGCGGGTAACAATATCTGATACCTGCGTGGTGATGAGAATGCCGCCAACTGAAGATGGTTTTTCGCCTGGCGTCATACTATCCTCCTGCGAACAACTCGCCATAAGGAGGAGGGCGCAAGCCATCTGAGGTAATAAACTGGATAGTTTCATATTCATTTCATTTTATATTCATCTTAGTCCCAAATGCTAGTTCTTCTAGCCGGACTGCTTTCTTCCATGTCACCTGTACCAAAAGAACCACCGGGTTGAAAACCGTTCACGGTAGGTGTAGAATTGGTTTCGCCACTTCCTGCGAGAATCTGAGTAGTTTCCAATTCGAGTACCTGCACAGATGGAGCTACATACTTTTTCTTCTTAGTTAAAACTTTCTTCATATCTATTATGTTTTGATTATAATTTACAATATTTTAAATCCTTCATGATACAGATTGTAAAAATCCTGGTGCAAAGTTAAGGCTTTTATATGAAAGTGGGGGGGGTAATATTTGTTTTTTCAGGTATGAATTTTTGGTTTTAGGTGTCTCATTCGTGAGCAATGCGACACCTTGTTAGTATTCTTTAACGTTTTCAGACTCTATTCAAGCCGCTATTCTTTAGCTAGAATGGTATAGCCTCTATGTATGCATCAACAGTAATATTTCTTCATTATCGTTCATAATCAATTTACGAATAAACTCATGATATAATTATAGTCACGATTGATTTCTTCCATCTTTTCGCGGCTTTCCTTTGGAGGATTTTTCATCCTTGCCTCAAAAACTCTGGCGTCTTCACCATAGAGTATCGGTGTTTCTTTTATAGGTCTTGCCATATTTCTTATTATTAACACTCAACATTCAACACTCAACATTCACCACCCATTTCCATGCTGGTTTTATTTCTATCTTGAGTCCATCACGCACAATCTCCCCTTCATCATCGTAGGTGATTATCATGGCTCGTTTCAGAGGATACAGGCCATGCAAGGCTACTAATGCTTTCACTTCCCGCTCTATGGTTTCTCCGTCGCTCATCTGATAGCTCGCCTGCACAGCCAGTCGCTCATCAGGCACATAGAAATCCACCTCTATGTTTTTATTGTAATAGTATAAGCCCTTGCCGTATTTCTTATACATTGTAATTGCGCAAAGATTCTCCAGCAAAGAAGTATTCGGATTGTTGATGAAAAGATGCAGCAGACCATTATCTACAAAATAATGTTTTTTGATAGTTTCTTTATCCACGAACTTGGAAACATAATTATCGATAGAAATCAATAAGCATGATTCCTGCAGATAGCGAACATACTCCATTACTGTTGATGGACTACACGAAGTACCGGTTGCTTTTATCAGATTACTCAAACGGTTTAAGGAGCATGGCTGTTTCACGCTTTCTGCCAATCTTCTTACACAAAGGCGTAAGGCATCCTCGTTCTTTACCTTGTGGCGAACCACCAGGTCATTAAAGAAAATACGATTATATAAGCTGTTTAACCATACTCTCTTTTCTTGAAAATGCACAAGCTCAGGGAACCCACCCCAGTCGAAATAGGTTCGGAAATGGCGCTGCAGCTCATTTGCTTTTCGTCCATATTGCCAATTCTTAGAAAGCAACACCCCTTCAGCTTTCAGATATTCTGAAAAGCTATATGGAAATACGCTGATATCCAGATATCTTCCTCCCAAAACAGTCTCTATGTCACGGCTCAGCATTTTGGCATTGCTGCCAGTTATATAGACGCGATATTTTTGGTTGGCAAGACGGCGTGCAAAGTTTGCCCACCCTTCCACATTCTGTATCTCATCAAAGAAGAAGATGGGCTGACTCTCATACATGCTATGATAGGCTTGCAATATAAGGTCGAAGTCTGTTACCGACATTCCTTGCAAGCGTTCATCGTCAAAGTTGATATATACTATATTTTCTATCTCAACTCCATTTGCCAGCAATTGCTGAATTCTCTGGTATAGCAAATAGGATTTTCCTGCTTGCCTTACTCCAACAAACACATAATTACCATACTCCTCTAGGTCTAGAGGTCGCTGTACCAAAGGAATACGACCTATATATTCTTGGTTCTCAGCTATTATCGCTCGAAACAATTCCTTTTCCATATACTTACTTTTTGCGGCAAAAGTACGAATTTTATTCGATACTACAAAATAAAAACAGCATTTTTTATTCGGCGACAGCGAATAAATCAATCATACGCTTCTTATCTTATGTTTACTTTCTTTGCTATACATTATTATAGAGAATACGCTTACAAAAGTATAATAATAATTTCAGAATAGACATAATAAATACTCATACATTTAACGGAAGAACCGCTTTATACCCCATCTTCTTCCTCTTCTTCCTCTTCAGCAGAAGCGTTGGTATCCAACTTCTCATCCTTTGATATAGAGATACTACCCATTCGGGAAATCTTAAGTACCAGAGGTACATATTCATCACTGGTAACATCAGGCGACCCAACACTTGCTGCGAAGTAAAGATAATCACCTTCTGCTTTCACATACACAATACCAAGCAAAGCACCCATGTCCTGTGTATGTTTGTCAATATAGGATGTGAAATCTTTCTTTGTGAAAGTACGGCTAAAGAATTCAGAACCATCGCTTCTCAATACCTTAACCGAAATTCTGTTATCATAATACTTGGTGTTTTCGTCCAACTGGAGAACCGGAAGTTCCTTGTCAGAACTACGCTTCACCACCACTTTATAATGGGAACCAACCCAGTCAGCCTCCTTGGTCTGCTCATAATCACTCATTTTCTGAGTAGCTTTGTTCACAACCTTAGCCACCGTTTTAGGAGCAATAATGATATTACTCTTCTTCTTTTCTGTACAAGCCGTCAAGCTTGAAATAGCCAAAAGACCTATTAATATATAATCAATTCGTTTCATTCCGTTATTTTTTCTTACTGCAAAAGTACATTTTTCTTTTGAAATAGCCAAAGAAAAGAACCGAAATCTACATTCTTACACAAAATCAGATGCAAAAAGGCGCCTACTTTCACAAGCAGACGCCTTAACATACCTAAATACTAACTAATAAATTTCCTATTGAATCTTACACGATATAATAAAAGTTCAGTTTATGAATTCTAATCGTAACTTTGACGTAAAGAAAATGAAAAGGTTTAATCAAGATATAAAAAAAGTGCTTTTTCTGCTTTTTTTTTCATTTCTTAGCAAAAGAACATCAAAAAACATGATTTTGTTTTGTTTTTCGAACAATTTGCCGTACCTTTGCAGCATAATAAAGACATTTAGTATGAAAAAGAGGTTAATATTTATCCTTTCTGTATTTTTTGCCTTCATTTCATGTTCGCATCAGCAAACAGAAAAGAAGGAGCAAGTCATCGACACAATACCTGTGATGGTGATGCAGATACAGAAATGCAATCGCTTATATACAGCAGAAGCTCATGTTCATAAGATTATAACACATGATGACCAGCTTAATCTGAAGGGCTCACTGTTCAAGAAAGACTTCAATATTCATGTTCCCGGCTCAAACCGCAAGGTGGCCATTCCGATGGATGCGACATTAAAAGCTTATGTAGACTTTTCAGGATTCTCTGCAAAGAACGTTAACCGACAAGGTGACAAGATAGAAATCATCTTACCAGATCCAAAAGTGATGCTCACCAGCAGTAAAATCAATCACGAAGGAGTAAGACAATTCGTTTCACTCACCAGAAAGAACTACAGTGATGCAGAACTGTCACAATTCGAACAACAAGGCAGGGAAAGTATCATTCGCGATGTCCCGAACCTAGATATTCTTGAACAGGCACGCCAAAGTGCAGCAAATACCCTAATTCCGATGCTACAGGACATGGGATTTGCAGAAGAGAATATCAAAATCAGTTTCAGGAAGAAATTCACTTTCAACGATCTGAAGACTCTTCTGGATAAGACAACTATCGAAAAGAATCACTAAGCGAGGAGAACAATGATATGAAAAGAATACAAATCATCGTACTATTAGCACTGATCCTTATTCTGGGTGGAGCCTTCTATTGGCTCACCAAAGACAACGAGGTCAGCGTGGTACAGGAAGATAAGACAACCCTCTCACCCACTCAGGTAGAAAGCATCGAGAATATCGGTCAATGGGAATTTCTATCTGTAAGTGATGAAGAACTGATAGATACAATACGCCGTGGCTTTTTTGGCGATGACCAACTGGTACGTATCTATTACGGAACGTTGCGCTTGGGTATCGATATGAAGGATGTAAAAGAGGGATGGCTACAAGCCAGTCAGGACAGCATCGTTTGCACTTTACCTCCTATCAAACTGCTGGACCATAACTTCATTGACGAAGCGAAGACCAAGAGTTTCTTTGAAGAAGGCAAATGGACAGGCAGCGACAGACAGGCTATGTATGAGCGTGCTTATCAAGCCATGAAGAAACGTTGCTTAAACCGCACCAATATCTATACTGCACAGGCGAATGCCAAAACTCAGTTTAGAGAGATGCTGAAAGCAATGGGATTCAAAAACGTAAAGATAGAATTTGAGAAATAACAAGGTTATAATACATAAGTAACTGCGTTATCAGGTATAAAAAATATAGATATAAGATAAACATAAAATTTTTAAGAGATGGATGCAATAAACGATTTTTTCACCGCATTTAGTTCATTCCTTTGGGGATGGCCTATGATTATCCTGCTGTTGGGAACCCACATCTTTCTGACCATCCGCTTGCGCTTTCCACAACGCAAGATTTTCAAGGCAATCAAACTGTCTGTAAAGAAAGACAAGAATGCCACAGGAGATGTTTCACAGTTCAGAGCACTGGCAACAGCATTGGCAGCTACAATTGGTACCGGTAACATCATCGGTGTGGCTACAGCTATCGCTCTTGGCGGACCAGGAGCCGTACTCTGGTGCTGGTTAACCGGTGTCTTTGGTATTTCTACCAAATATGCCGAAGGATTACTCGCCGTAAAATATCGCGTAAAGACCAAGCGAGGCACGATGTTGGGTGGTCCTATGTATGCCCTGGAAAAAGGATTGGGCTGGAAATGGCTTGCAGTTCTGTTCGCCCTCTTTGCCGCATTGGCATCATTCGGAATCGGTAGCACGGTACAGGCAAATGCCATCTCTACCCTGGTAGAAAACCAATACGGCATTTCTCCATACATTACAGGTGCCATCGTTACGGCTTTAGGAGCAGCTGTGATTCTTGGAGGCGTGAAAAGTATCGCCAAGGTTTGCGGCATGCTGGTACCTTTCATGGCACTCTTTTATGTATTAGGCTGCATCTACATTCTCTGTGTAAATCATGCTTATTTATTGCCTGCCATCCACGTAATCTTAGACTCAGCATTCACAACAAAGGCTGCAGGTGGCGGCTTCGCTGGAAGTACCATGATGATTGCAGCCCGCTATGGTATAGCCCGCGGATTGTTCTCTAACGAAAGTGGTCTGGGTTCGGCACCCATCGTTGCTGCAGCAGCCCAAACCCGCAACCCTGTGCGTCAGGCATTGGTTTCATCTACCGGTACCTTTTGGGATACTGTCATCATCTGTGCCCTTACAGGTCTTGTCATCACCTCAAGTATCATAGCATATCCAGACATCGACTATCATAACGGAGCAGCACTCACCAAGGCTGCTTTCAGTAAGATTCCATATATCGGAGCTCCGATATTGACCATCGGACTGGCAACATTTGCATTCAGTACAACATTGGGATGGAGTTATTATGGAGAACGATGTGTAGAATATCTGAAAGGCAAAAAGTGGATGCTCTGTTTCCGCATAGTCTATATTGCTACTATCTTCCTGGGTAGTGTTATCAGTCTGGGACTGGTTTGGAACATTGCCGACTGCATGAATGCTTTAATGGCCATACCAAACCTTATCTCCCTGCTCTGCCTGAGTGGTATCATAGTGCATGAAACCAGAAAGTATCTGTGGAGAGACCAGTTAGATAAAGACATGGACGAAAAAGAAATAGAGGAATTAGAATAAAAGACACAGAAAGGAAATACCCTGAATGGGAGTAAAAATACAAAAGCTCGGCGTTGCATCACTGCAGACCGAGCTTTTATTATTAAATCAACAAAAACTAATAAAATATCTTTTCTAAAAACCAAAAAACCTATTCGTTATGAACTTATGGTGCAAAGATACTACCGTTTGCGCAATAAACAGCACATTTTCTGTTGATTTCTATACTTTTTATTGGGCAAACGTTTGCACAGTTTGCCCTATCAGATTACAATTTATACTGAAGATGTTTCATTGCATGACCACCCCAAGTGGTATCATTGACATATTGGAAACCAATCTTCGTATAGAGACGCTCCGCTTTCGGATTGCCTTTATCACAAAGCAAACCTACAGCAGGAAGTTCTAATTCTCTTGCGCGAGAGATAGCAGCCTCCAACAGTTTAGATGCAATACCTTTTCCACGGTATTGGCTAGAAACTGCCAAACTATCCAAATAGAACTCACCTTCCTCTGTTTCAAGCTCCATAGCCGAATAGTCTATTCCAAAAGCCACGATCGCTTCCTCAATAAAGCGCTTACGTAATCTTTTGACGTCAGCACCATCGTATGCAACCAAGATGCCAACAAGAATGCCATCAGTAGACATAGCAACTAATGTATTCTTATAACTATACTGACTGTCCTCCATCTCTACAAGTTTAGTCATCATACGGTGAAAATCAACCAATGTATGCTGAGGACCAGCAAAATTTTGACAACACTGTACATTCATCGCCTCCATGATGAGCGATGCGATATGCGAAGCCTTGTCTGGCGTAGCCTGTTCTATTTGAATTTTCATTATACTATTTTTTTTTGTTTTATTGTTTATTGTTTTATTATTGTTATTTCTTTATCACCTGGTTTGTAGAGATATCCCACGCATTGACTGGCATCAGCCTTGAAAGGTTTCCATGAAATCTGGTTCCACTGAATCTTATCAGTACTCTGAGCTACAGGCACCTGCGGAATCAAGCTGCCATCTCTAACCAGGATAACACAAGGAATCTTATGTTCAGCCACACTGATGTGCTGGTATCCGCCTTCATATACCTTTCCATCCTGATAATCTATCCATTTACCTTTTGGCAGATATACCGAACGGTCTGTTCCCGATTCCAGTAACGGAGCAACCAGAATCTGTGAACCATACATATACTCATCTTCAACCAGCCATGCTCCTGCATCGTGAGGAAATTCTACAAAGAGCGCACGCACCATTGGCAAACCCTTTTCAGAGCAGTCTTTTGCCTGTGCATAAACATAAGGCATCAACTGGTATTTCATCTCCGCATTGGCCCTGAAGGCATCCGTGAAATCCTTACTGATGAGCCAAGGCTCTGTTGGAGGTGCTCCATGAGCTCTGGTATGCGAGCTCAAGAAACCGAAAGGCAACCAACGGCGATAGAGATCATCAGGGCTCTGGGTTACGAAACCACCCATATCATGACTCCAGAAAGAGAATCCACTCAATCCGAAACTCAAGCCGCCACGCAGGTCGCCCATCATGCCAACACTACCTACCTCATTCGTAGCTGCATCGCCACCCCAATGTAAAGGATAGCGCTGACTTCCAGCCCAGGCACTACGCGCCCAGATGACACCTTCCTGCTCTGGAGAATTGGCTTTTACAGCCTCCCAAAGCGCTTTATTATAGCGCAACGGATAGAGATTATGCTCATAGAAGCCTGTCTTACCACTTGCATAAAGACCATCATAAGGAGCTGCTTCACCAAAGTCACACTTAATGGCACCCACTCCCTGCTTGATGAGATGAGCAATCTTATCCTGATACCAGGTAACCGTTTTCGGATTACTCAGATCAAGAACAGCATCCTCATAGTTCAGCGTACCATTCCCATTCCGAACCGTCATACCTTCAGCTACCAGTTCCTTGAAATAGCGGTTCTTTGGAGTGAAGTAAGGCAACTGCCAAAGACAAGTATGGAATCCGTCCTTCTTCAGCGTCTTGAGCATGCCAACAGGGTCTTTGAAACGATCCTTGGCAAACTGATAATCACACTGCCAGTCTACTCCAAACCATCCTGTATCAAAGTGGATGACATCCGCCGGAATCCTATTGGCTCTCAACTGATGAGCTATTTCCAATCCCTCCTTCTGGGAGAAATAAGAGATGCGGCTCATCCAGGTACCAAAGGTCCACAGCGGCAACATTGGCGACTTACCAGTCACGTTTGTATATTCATTCAGGATCTGCTTCGGCTCACCAAAGAACACGAAGAAGTCCATTGTTTCATCACCCATAAAGAGGCGCTGGGCACCTATATAACTTGCACCGAAATCGGCAGTAGCAGGAGCCGAAGTATGCATAAAGATACCATAACCTCTATTAGAGAAATAGAAAGGCACAGGCTTGTACATGCCGTCAGTTTCTGGTCCCTGAGGATCTACAACCGACAGGTTTACCTTCTGCCCCACCTTATTCAAAGAGGTAAAGCTTTCTCCACAACCATAAATCCGTTCACCAGGCGATAGCAGGAACACAGGGTTGATGCTACGCGAATTATCAGATCCACGCTTGATGAAATTGAATGGCAAGAGTTTAACCTGTGTACTGTCATTATCAATGATATGACGAGTTTGCGTCAGAATCTTCCCATTGGCATCTTTCAGAATCAGGCGGAAAGGATACTTTTGAATTTCCAGCACACCATTTCTGTTCTGATAGATGATACGGCTGTTATCGGCAGACGTATTCCATCTTCCACGTGCCAGGCGAGCATCTCCATTGCCCAGACTCTCTGCAATAAACTCAGGAGAAAACATCGGATCGTTTGCTTCGTCCCTCTTAGGTTCAACAGGTGAAGTGAACAACGTCACTCGTAGCGTACGGTCATCAATCTTCTGAATTCTGATCTTGAGATTCGGATCATTATCATACTGGGTATCAGGAAAGTCAAGCATCTTCATGCGTACAGGCCAATAACCGTTAAGATTAAAAGCTTGGCGCGGTGCCAGCCGATAGCGTTTCCAGTTGAGCAAGCCCTCTCCCTTATTGAGATCGAAGCCTGTTATACTATCTGCCAGGAAATAGGTGTTGGCCAAATCGGAGAAATCGCCAGACATATCCCTAGCTTGACACTGAAGGTATTCAATACCATTGTTTGTTTGCAATTGTGCCTGTGCACTCAATGTTGCACTCATGACACTTAAAGTTAAGATTACCTTTTTCATGATTGCTGAGTTGGGTTTGATGCCCTTATGTTTTACAAAGTTACTTATTTTTTTTGATAAGAGCAAGTTTTTTATATTTTTTATTCGAAAAAGTTTTTTTATTCGAAAAAAAGATGTATCTTTGCCACAGGTTTTGAAGCTAAATTTCTATTACTAGTATAATAGAGATACCCAAATCCCTTGGGTCCCAATGCTTCAAAACCTTTTTCGTTTTTAAGAGCGAAAAAGGAATACACCGAACTAGTGTACCCTTCTTCGCAATATAACTCCTTAATATTTTGATTTTCAAAACATTACATCAATCACAAAGCTACAGAAGCATCCTTTAAGTCTACTGCCTGTGCCTTGAGCGTTCCCTTACCTTTTATCACAACGACACATTTTCCGAAGAAAGCCTTGCGATGTGAATCGGTAAAACGCTCCAAAGAAGTCTGACAGCCATTATCAGTTCCCAGAATCTTTGGTGCATTCGGGATATTCTGCTCACTTGCCCCTTGTTCAGCGGAGACAGAGAAGAAAATCTGGTTATCTGCGTTCGGACAGAGATTGCCGTCTTTGTCTACCACATTCACCTCAACAAAGGTGGTCGGATCTGAAGTACCATAGGCCTGATGCCCCTGATAGGTCTTCTTCAACACAAGATGATGAGGAGCTCCTGCTGTTTTTATGACCTGCTCTCTAAGAACTTTACCATTCTTTCTGGCTACAACCTTTACTTCTCCCGGTTCAAAGTTTACGCGCCACATCACATGATATTCAGTACTCTTTCTGAAAGCATCGCCTTCGTTCTTTGCACCATAGACAGTCTTCTTACGGATGCCCTGACTCTTGCCATTGATAAAGAGTTCTACCTCATCGGCATGATTATAATAACACCACATGTCAATGGTCTGTCCCGGCAGCCAGTTCCAATGAGGAAAGAGATGCAGCACATCTTTCTGAGTCCACTCACTCTGATACATATAATAGCTGTCTTTTGGAAGACCCGCCAAATCAATAATGCCAAAATAACTGCTACGGGCAGGATAAGCATAAGGAGTAGGTTCACCGATATAATCGAAACCGGTCCAGATAAACTGTCCGCCCACAAAGTCGTTGTGCTTCACCACATCCCAGGTTTCTTCGTGGGTACTACTCCATGATGCGTGGAAATTATCATAAGCCGAACACATAAACGAAGGATCGGTATAAGGCAACCACCATTCCTTTGGCGCAGTATAAATGCTGTCGCTAGGCATCATATAGTAGCCACGAGTCTGCAAGGCAGAAACACTCTCCGACAGAATGAAAGGCTTGCCAGGGAAATTCTTTGGCACATCCTTCACCCACTGATGGTGATAATTGAAACCTATAACATCAATAGCCCCACTCTTAAAGAGGTGATTCTTCGGATCAGGCTCATTACAGCCAGCAGTAACAGGGCGTGTGCCCCAAGGATCATACTCTTTCACGATTTTGGCAAGATGCTGGGTAAGAAGCGAATTGACACTCAGTTCATCACTATGTGCCAAAGTTGAAGCATCATGACCGGCATTCAGAATCAGGTTAGCCTGCTCCAGACTGAGCGTATCAGCAGCCGCATTTGACCATTGTTCGAGAACTTCATTACCGATACTCCACATAATGATACTTGGATGGTTACGGTCGCGCCTGATGAGATCTGACAGATCTTTCTTATGCCATTCATCGAAGAAACGGGCATAATCGCCATTCGATTTCTTGCGACGCCACATATCAAAACTCTCGTCCATCACGAGGAACCCCATCGAATCACACATGTTCAGGAGTTCTGGTGCCGGAGGATTATGACTGCTTCGGATAGCGTTCACGCCCATATCGCGAAGGATGGTAAGTTTGCGATGCATCGCATCTTCATTGACAGCAGCACCCAGGCAACCGAAATCATGATGCTCACAGACACCATTAATCTTGATATTCTTGCCATTGAGGAAGAAGCCCTTCTTTGCATCAAACTTCACATCACGGAAACCGGCAGTTGTCGTAGCAACATCCACTACCTTCCCATTTACTACCAGCTCACTCTTGACAGTATAGAGATATCCCTTTCCGATGTCCCAGAGATGCGGATTCATCACCTTGAGTTTCTGTTCCTGAACACCCTGACTCTTGGCTACGATCTTTCCGGCAGCATCATAGATGGTGTTACGGACAGAGAGTTTCATCTTTTTACCGGAAGCAGCGAAATCCACTTTCACCCTGACATCACCCTGTGGAGAAGTTGCTACATACTGTCCCCATTGAGGAATATAAGCAGATTTCATGGTTTTGGTGAGCCAGACATGGCGGTAAATACCGCAACCGGAATACCAGCGGCTGTTAGGCTGGTCGCTGTTGTCTACCTTCACAGCAATGACATTATCACCCTTCTTATTAATATAAGGTGTAAGATCATACTCGAATGTACTGTATCCATAAGGGCGGGTTCCGAGTTTATGACCATTGATATACACGGTAGAATTCATATATACTCCATCAAAGGTGATGGTAAACCGGTCATACTTTTCCTTCGGATTCACCGAGAAGTGCTTACGGTACCATCCGATACCACCCGGCAATGCACCACCACCGGCTCCCGAAGGATTCGAAGGTGAGAAATCGCCCTCTATCGCCCAATCGTGAGGAAGATTCAAACTTCGCCAATGTCGGTCTGAATAATCAGACTTTGACATTCCGGCACTATCTGCTAAAGTGAAAAGCCAGCCTTTATCAAAAGACTGGCGATCACGGGCGCTCAACGACTGAGCGCCCAATAGAAAGATTGCTAAAGCAAATATCTTCTTCATATTACTTCAGTTTTACAGTAACAGCCTTACCAGCATACTTCACCATCTTGCCCTTAGGCGCCTTGGCGAGGCTGATGCCCTGCTGGTTGTTATCACTAACAAGTACGATATTGAAGCGACGCTTCTGTAGCATACCATCAAAAGCGCCCTTACGGGCAGCAATAGTAATGGTCTTATGAGCATCATTATACTTGAAGTCGATCATAGCATACTTACCCTTCTCGTAGTTGTAGTTGGTTCCCTCATCCTCATAGAGTGTATAAGAACCGTCCTTGCCTGCATAGACATAGAGATCGATGAGCTCAGCCTTTTTCTGATCGCTCCACTCCATCTCTGGACCCACAGGAAGAATAGAACCCTCTGGAACAAAGACTGGAATCTTATCGTAAGGTGCATCAGCTGCGATTGTCTGTCCACCGGCATAGTGCTTACCTGTATAGAAATCATACCAGCCCTTCTGCTTAGGAAGATAAACATTGCGGCTGTACTTCTGATACTCGCCTACAGGACAAGCCATGAGAGCAGGACCGAACATCCACTGATCCTTGATATCGTAAACATTATCATCGCCGTTGAAGTCCATCACCAATCCACGCATCATCGTATAGTCCTTGAAGTGAACCATACCTGCCATACTGTAGAGGTAAGGCATCAGGCGGTAACGGAGTTTATCGTATGCAACGATGGTTTTATAAGCAGGATGATCTGCCGGAGCAATGTTCCATACCTCACGTGTAGGCCACTGGCCATGAGTACGATAAAGAGGTACGAAGCAACCGAACTGGTTCCAACGCGCCTGCAACTCGCGCCATTCCTTCAAGTCAGCATTTTCCTTACCGGTCTTGTCAAATTCCTGCTGGGCAGCCACATAGCGGTTTTCTACACAGAAACCGCCCTGGTCCATTCCCCAGAAAGGCAGACCTGCCATAGAATAGTTCAAACCTGCAGTCATCTGGGCACGCATATCTTCCCAACGGGTAGCGATGTCGCCAGACCAGGTAGCCGTACTGTAGCGCTGCTCACCGGCAAAACCGGAACGGGTCAGGAGGAAAACACGCTGGTTAGGGTTCACACTGCGCTGTCCGTTATAGATAGCATCAGCATTCACGATGCTGTAAGCATTGAAATATTCGGTAGATGTACCAAGGGCTGTAGGACCGGAAAGAGCCTTGCGGTACCACATCGGGGTACAGTCGCGAACGTTTGGTTCTGATGCATCCATCCACCATGCATCGATTCCGAACTTATACTTGGTATAAAGATTCTCGTCCATCTGGCGCCAGAACATCTTGCGGGCACCATCAGAATAGGCATCATAGAATGAACCGCGGAAGCCGAGCCAGTCGTGAATATCATCCTTGATAGCCTGATGATACATCCAGCCCTTGCTGTCGAGTTCCTTATAATTCTTGACCGTATCATAGAACTTAGGCCATACGGAAATCATGAATCTTCCGTTCAAGGCATGTACGCTGTCGAGCATAGCCTGTGGGTTTGGATAGCGGGCAGCCTCAAACTCATGACTTCCCCATGAATCCAGCTTCCAGTAGTTCCAGTCCTGAACGATATTGTCTACAGGAATATGCAGGTCGCGGAACTTCTTCATGTTGTCCTCGATGTCCTTGCTGCTCTGATAGCGCTCACGGCTCTGCCAGAAACCGAGGGTCCACTTAGGATAAAGCGAAGCCTTGCCGGTAAGCGTACGGTAACCGGAAATCACCTCATCGAGATTCTGACCGGCGATGAAATAATAGTCCATATCCGGCGACATCTCACTCCAGATGCTCAACTGGTTCTTCTCTGCCTCAGAACGAGGAGCTGCTACGCGAAGACCGCAGTAAGAAACATCACCATCCGGCTGCCACTCGATACGGATAGGAGTCTTTACGCCCTTCTTGATAGGAGTTTCAAACTTATAAGAGTTCGGATTCCATGCTGTACGCCAGCGCTCAGGCACAACCAGTTTGCCATCGATATAAATCTTCATGTAACCGGCATAATAGAGGATAAACTGATAGAAGCTGTTGGTTGGAGCCTCTACATAACCCTCGTAAACCACCTTGGAACCATTCAGCGCGAAGCCCTTTGGCAGGTTCTGAATACCGCCCTTATCTGTCTTGTTGCAAATCTCAGAAGCCTCAGGCATTGCATACTCAAAGTAAATGCTATCTTCGCCCCGAACAATCTTCTGACCATTCTTATCCACATAAGTACCTGTCAGCTGACCTTCCTTACCATCCTTATCATAGAGTTTGAAGGCACGGTTGAGCTGGAGATAATCTTCCGGATTACCCCAACGGCAATAAGAATAAGAATCCCAGAGGATGCCATAGTTTTTATTAGAGATGACGAAAGGCACACTCACCTTGGTATTATACTGGAAGAGGTCTTCGTTCTTACCCTTCATATTGAGTTCCTCACTCTGATGCTGACCGAGACCATAGAACGCCTCGTTATCAGGAGAGTTGAAGAGCGCACGCCATGACCATCCATGCTTCTGTGCTTCAGGAACCTTGGCAATGTCTACACCGATTTCACGGTCAGGCACAGTGAACGGCTTGAATGTCTTTCCGCCCTGAGCAACCTCGTTGAGAAGGACATTGTCTTTCAAGTCATAGAAAGTAATCTGACCCGTAGCCTCGTTCATGACAGCACGCATGGCTGCTGTAGTAATGATGAGATTGTCTCCCTTCTCTTCCACCTTATAATTTTCCTTGCTGTTTTGAGGCACTATTATCAGACTCTGTTTGTTACGGAAACTCTGTTCGGCTGTAGCCTGAACACGGATAATCTTATCGCTCACCACCTGGAGGCGAATCTGACTAGGACCAAAATTCTGGTGTTGCTTCAACTGAACAGTGAGATAATTACCATTCTGGTTGAAACCTGCTGCCTGCATGCCTGTGGCACTCATCAGCAGCACTGCTGAAATCAATAATGTTTTAGTTAGTCTCATTTTATATGTTTAAAGGAAAGTTTAAAAATTTGCGGCAAAGATACGAGAAATTTCCCGTATCTTTGTGCGCAAATGTTATCTGTATATGCATTAAATGTTAACTAGAAGCGTAAACTACTCTGTTTCTGACAGATTTTTACGATATTGAGACGGCGTAACGCCATACGCGTCTTGGAAGTATTTAGTGAAATAGCGTGGATTATTGAATCCCACCTTATAGGCTATTTCACTGATGTTCAAGTCGCCCGAACGCAGCAGATGCTCTGCAAATTTGATACGCTTGGTTCTGAGATACTCTGAAGGTGTAATACCCGTCAGCGAAATCATGCGCTTATATAATTGTACGCGCGAGATACGGAGATAGGTGCTCAGCGATTCTACCGATGTTTCAGGATTGCTCATATTATCGCGGATATAAGCATTAACCTCATCAATAAATTTGTGGTCGGCCTCTGTTATTACATATTCTGTGCTCACATTCTTGCGTTTCTTCAAGAGGTTCAGAATACAGAGATTCAACATATCAATATCGAATGGTTTGGCAATATACTCGTCAGCACCACACTTCATACTTTCCTTACGCTGCTCATCTCCCATACGGGCTGAGAGCATGATGAAAGGTATGGCTGTTGTTTCGTCATTGTCCTTACACATACGGCAGAGTTCGTTACCATCCATCACAGGCATCATCACGTCGCTCAGAATGATGTCAGGACGACGGTCGATGATCTTGTTCCAGGCATCCTGACCATTGACAGCCTCAACAACCGTATAGTCTGTCAATACTTCGTTCATAAACTCACGGAAGTCGTCACTGTCGTCAACGAGGAGCACTACCGGTTTCTTAATCATCGATTCTCCTGGCTGATGTACATGTTTACTCATTCCGTAGAGAACGTTCTTACCAGCATCCGGATCATCATCCTCACCCTGATGCACCGTGGTTATAATAGGTGCTGCACGCAGAGAACCGAGATGTGCCGTAGAATTGGAGGTGGTACTGCTCTCTATCGGAAGGTCTACCATAAAGATGGCTCCCCCGCTTGGATTATCTGTAACATCCACCTTACCGCCATGCAGTTCGGCAAACTTCTTCACCAGGTTCAGGCCTATTCCGCTACCGCCCTGTGGTTGCATTTCAGTACCATTAACCTGATAGAAACGCTCGAATACATGTTCCTTCTCCTTATCGCTGATGCCCTTGCCGCTATCTGATACAGAGATGCGGAGCATATCCGAATCCTTGTCTCCTACACGCTGGCGGAGTGCAATACTCAGAGAAACGATGATAAATCCGCCATCTGGCGTAAACTTGTAAGCATTGCTCAGGAGGTTGTTCACGATCTTTCCTACCTTGTCAGCATCGAACGACATCTGCAGACTAGGCACCGTAGAATCGAAGGAAAGCGTTACTTTGCTGTTAGCCAAAGTACGGAACGAAGTACAGATATTGTCAACGAAGCTCACGATGTCTATACGCGACAGAGTAAGTTTCTCCTTGTTCTGGTCAATCTTGCGGAAGTCGAGAATCTGGTTTACCAAATTGAGCAAACGGGTAGCATTGCGATGAATCATCTCCAGCTTTCTGCGTTTACTTTCATCTCTTTCTTCTCTGATCATACTAACCAGCGGCGAGATAATCAGGGTGAGCGGAGTACGGAGTTCGTGGCTCACATTGGTGAAGAAGTTGAGTTTGAGTTCATTCAACTCCTTAGTCTTCTTGATACTGTCTTCCTTGCTCTGGAGTTCGAATTTTACACGTTGCTTTTCGAGCATACGTTTACGGTAGAGATAGAAAGCTACACCTATTAATATAATATATACGATAAACGCCCAGATAGAGAGATAGAAAGGCGGATGAATATAAATCTTCAGCGTGTTCACCTCTTCGCTCACACTACCATCAGCATTCACCACCTTTGCCTCCAGGACATAGCTGCCTGAAGAGAGATTGGTAAAGGTAGCCTCCGGACGTCCCTCAGGTGTCAGCATCCATTTGTCATCAAGTCCCTTCATACGATAGAGGAAACGGCAACGGGCAGGAATACTTACCTGGTCGGAAGCAAACTGTATGGTAAACGCCTTGTCCTTATAACTGAGATCCAGTTCAGGATGAGTATCAAGCGATTTTTCCAGAGGCACTCTTCCCTCAAACTCCTCACCTGCCTTCAGCGGATGATCGAAGAGTACGAAACCGCTAAACAAGACATGTGCATGTTTCTGGGCAGGAAGAATCTTGGTAGGATTGATGATATTAATACCATCCTGTCCACCGATGGCGATGGCTCCATTTCTCATCAGACAGGCAGAACGCTGGTTAAACTGGCGGCTCTGCAAGCCATCGAGCGAATTGAAGCTGATCATCGTGATGTCCCATTTGCCCTGATTGTTCCTGGTCAGCGTAACACGGGTAACGATAAATTCAGAAACCAGCCAGATGTTATGCTGCTTATCTTCGAGCACCATACAGCCTACCGTGCCCTGCGTACCATTGAGGTCATTGATTGACTCCAACTGTCCTGAAGCTTCATCATACATGGTGACGCCCGCAGGCGAAGCCATCCACAAGATGCCGCGGCTATCCTTCATTGCGTAATTCAAAGAAGGACTCGGGAAAGGCTGTCCGTCCTTGGTTGTATTCACATTGGTTACCTTTCGGGTTCCGAAATTAAAGATAGAATAGTTCTGCGAATGACCTATCAGAATTTCATCTTTATTCGGCAGGAAGAGCGAGTTGATAAAATCGCTGGTAATACCCGAATTCTGAACATTGTAGGTTGTAAACTTTCCGCTCTCAGGATTATAAATCTGGAAGCCTGAGCCCAAGGTTCCGATAATCAGATGGTGATACGGATCTTCGGCAAGACACCAGACGCTGTTATTGGCAAGTCCGCCTGGAGCTGACAGAAAACTCTTCCATCTGCCGTTTTTATATTGGGCAAGTCCACCATTGAAGGTTCCGAAATACATCGTACCATCACTCATGGTTACGCTGCTGACGATAATATCCGAAGCCAGACCAGTTTCAGCCTGTCTGAATCGCCAACTCTGTCCGGTAAGCGGACTGTAGCATACAATACCGCTATCATTGGTTCCGCACCAGAGATTACCATTCAGATCCTGCGTGATTGTACACACATCACCAAGCGGAACAGTTGTGAATTTCTGAGCAGCAGGCGAATAATAAGCCACGCCGTTCTTGTAACTACCTACCCAGATAGCTCCCTCATCATCCACATAAACCTTCTGCAGGGAATTGTCAACGATACTTCCCTTTGCTTCGGAATGAACATATTGACGGCAGATTTTGCGTTTGAAATCAACAAAGAAGAGACCGTTATGGTCGGAAGCCACCCAGAGATTGCCTGCCTTATCGCGGGCAATATCACGCATCAGAATACGGGTTGGGCAAGGAATATCAATGCCCATGTTTGTAAGATAAGAACGGGCATCGGTCCATTTCCCGGTCTTAGACTGATACACATAATTGGCATTGCTTACTGAAACCCAGAAACCTCCTATACCATCATAGAAAGTATAGGCACCATTATCACCGGCAGCTTTATGTTTAGCAAGGAAGGAATTGTACCAGAGAACCTTCTGTTTCTGTCCGTTGACACGGCAGATTGTACCATCATCATAGGTAATGAGCGCATCGCCGTCAACCTCGGTTATTTTACTGATATTTCCCTCTTTCAGACAGCCCGGCTGAGCCTTTTTGGTAAATTTAAAAAGGTAGGTATTCTTGGTTTTGGCATTATGATAGTAGAGTCCCTGTCCGTAGACAGCTATCCACATGTTCTTATCCTTATCTATCAGGAGTTTGTAAGGAGGGCCCTGCACGTGGATGTCTTTGAGCCATTCTTCCGGTTTGCGGTCAAACTGCTCTTCATCATATTTATAGATGCTGTAGCCCACAGAGGTATGCACCCAGATATTTCCATCATAGTCTTGCTGAAGTTCATCTACCGAATTGTTAGGCAGCGACTTATCATCAGTATTGCTATAAAAGAAAGTTTTCATACGGAAGCCGTCAAAGCGGCACAGTCCCGACTGGGTACCGAACCAGATGTAGCCTCTGGTGTCCTTGAGGATGGCACCCACCTGACTGTTCGTTAGTCCATCATGATTGGTCAGGCTGCTGAACTCAATGTTTTCATAGGCAGCCAAAGCCCTCTCCGGTTGCATGAGCAGCAAGAGCAGAAACAGCACGATGGCATGTTTCAAGTAGTTTTGTTTTTTTATCATCATAATCGTAGGTTTAATTTACAGTTATATGAAAATAGATATTATTTCTATAAATAGGAATTATTTCACGTCGTTTTTTCAGAGCTTTCGCGTATTTTCAGAATCATCGGTACCACTTTCTTATAGATTTTTTCATCTCCATTGATACTTCTCATGAGAAGATCGCAGGCTGTGGTTCCCTGTTCGTGTGCCTTGTCCATGATAGCCGAGAGTTTCGGCGTAACGAAGGCAGCAGTATCACCATCGGTAAAACCGATGATAGCAACATCCTCTGGTATTCGGAGTCCTTTTTCCTTGATAGCATCAAAGGCGGCATAGGTGATTATGTCGTTAAAGGCGAGGATGGCATCAGGTCTATCCTCCTTTTCGAGGAGACGGAGGGTAGCGTTTCGGGCCACATCGAAATCGATTCTGTCGCAAACCACGAGGTCGCGGTCGATAGGAATGCGGTTCTCTCTCAGCGCCTCCAGATAACCGTGTTTTCTGCGGCGCACCATATCGAGATGGTTTGGACCGCCGATGAAGGCGATGCGGCGCGAACCGGTCTCTATCATATGCTGGGTAGCCTCCTGGGCGGCAACATCTCCATTGCCTACCACCTGGGAGAACTTATCTTCTAAGCAGCAACGGGCAAAGAACACCAGTGGAACGCCCATCTTATGCAACTGCTCGAAGTGAGAATAGTCAACCGTATCCTGTGCCAGGCAGGCGATGATGCCTTCTACATGCATATTCAGGAAGTTTTCTACCGCTCTCTTCTCATGCTCTGTGTTTTCGTGGCTATTGGCGCTGATTACCGAATAGCCATTCTTTACGGCATAATCTTCTATACCATCCAGCACGGCAGCATAATAATGAGTCACCAAGTTTGGCACAATCACTCCAATCACCCTAGGTGCTTCTTTTCTGAGGCTCTGTGCAAAAGGGTTTGGGCGATAATTGAGCTCCTTGGCAAGGCTTTTCACCTTTTGAGTCATCTCCTCTCCCACTTCATGGCTGTTGCGCAAGGCTCTCGACACGGTTGCGATGCTGACGCCAAGTCGGTCGGCGAGGTCTTTCAAAGATGTTCTTCGTTGTTTCATATTCAGTTTATGCTTATTATCGATATACAATTTTGTATTCACATATTCTGCATATTTCGTCTTTTCTACTGCAAAGATAGTGAATTCTCTGCAAAGATAACAATTTCTTTCGAAAACGCAAACGTTTACGTTATTATTTTTTTGAAAAAGTTTATTTTATTGTGAAAAAACTCGTAATTTTGCAAACTGAAAAGTAATGAATAGTTGATAATAAGTTAGTTAGAAACAAGCGTGGGTTTGGAATGTCGGGAGGACAATCCAAACTCTTTTTTTATGCCCCAATGCCAACAGATTACCTGCCAGAATACAAAAAACAGGATACAAAAAAAGATGAGGGCACATACTGAATACTGCCCCCATCTGATATGGTTATTTCTGCTTAAAAACAAATTTCTTCTGTCCGGGATAGTTAACGAATATCGCTACCAGCAGAGACACAATACTCTTCGGAATCATGTAATGCAGCTGAATGTGTTCGTATGCATTCAGAAATTCGGTCAGGGCGATGGTGCCGCCCGAATTGAGCATCCAGCTGATGCCCCAGATGATAAAATAGCGCCAGGCTACACTCTTTTTCTTGCTCTTGGAATCGCCGAACACATAGCGGTAATTCAGAATGCAGTTGGTAATGCCGCCACTTATCACTCCCAGCGCATTGGCAAGTCCGTAATAAATGCCGATGATATCTGAGAGGAAGAATGCCAGTCCGAAGTCTACCACTGAGGCGCAGGAGGCGGTCAGTTCCGCCTTGCCGAAGGTTACGAGTTCTTCTTTAATCTTGCCCATAATCTCTTGGATTCCATAAGCAGTACGCCTACTATCGTAGTAAGAATACCCAACATGACATCGATGATATAATGATGACCGGAATAGACTGCCGTCCACCAGATTCCCAGACAGATGCAGGCGAAGAGCACCACCGTATACCAGTGTTTACGGCTCATCACAGCATAAATCGTGGTGAGGAACATATAGGCAGCATGCAGACTCGGCACGGCAGCAAAGACATTGGCATTCTTGCCGTAGAGTCCGTGGAACACGTGAAGTCCGGTCATTGCGTCCCATCTGCCCAGACCAGCCACATTGCCCGGTGTATTGAGCACAGCCTTGAAGCCATAGTTCATCGCATACCAGGGCGGAGCTGCCGGATAGATGTAGTAGCCGATGAAGCCGATGACATTCACCAGCAGGAAAGCCCAGGAAAAACGCTTGAACCAGTTAAGTTGTTTCGTAAGATACAGATAAAGGGCAAAGGCGATAGGCACCGGAACCCAGCAGAGATAGAAGATGCCTGCCCAGAAATCAGCAAAACCGCAATGGTGAACCTTGAAGTATTCGCCCGGAATCATCAGCTGGGTATGGTCGGCTACAGCCTGCAACTCTGCGCTGGATGAAGCAGCAATGCCGAAGAGCGACTTTTCTGCATGATAGAGATTCGCCACATCAATATCGTTCACCATATAGTTAGGATAAAGGCGCATCGAATCGTAGATGATTCCAAAGAGGAACCAAGGCAGAAAATAGAAGGCAAAACGGCGTGTCTTCTTCCAGGCTGCGAGTACCGCCAGGAGGATAATCAGATAGATACTAAACACTTTTTTCTATTTTTTTATTGATAGAACTTGAGTTTATTATTTATGAGCGTTCATCACAACATAACAATGCCAGATGCGCCAGAAAGCGGTGATGTTTGCCAGAACGGCAATCAGAATCATTCCGCCAGCCAGCCACCAGATATTGCCTGTAAAGCCGGTAATCATCGCAGTAACAGCGGTAACCACAACGCGCTCAGGACGCTGCATGAAACCTACCTTGCACTCAATATCCAAGCCCTCAGCACGGGCGCGGACATAACTTACCATCACAGAACCGATCATCGCTGCAAAGGTGACTACGCTCATCCAGAACCAGATCATATCGCCCTGCATACGTACGAAGATGAGGCAGATGCCAAAGAGACTTACCAGTTCGCTGTAGCGGTCGAGTGTAGAATCCCAGAGTGCACCGAAGAGACTGCTCTTGCCGCTCATACGTGCCAGACGGCCATCCATCATATCGAAGAGACCGGCTGCGAGGATGATGAATCCACCCCATCCTACAGTAACCATGCAAGATGCATAATCAGCCTGCTCTGTTCCGAGCATCCATGCAGCATCGAGGAAGAAACCGGCTGCCACAATATTGCCCAGGAATCCTACGAAGGTAACAATGTTAGGAGTAATACCTACTGCTATCATCGCCTTGATAAGTGGATTGATGATGGCATAGATAACTTTTTGTAAGAAATCTCTATAATTCATATTTTTATCTATTTTTTATTGTCTGTTTAAGAAATGTCTGCTTAAGAAATGTCTGTTTAAGAAAACACTTGCTTAAGAATTTGTCTGCTTTAAGAAATGCCAGACTAGATGATTCCAGCCGAAACCAGTATGATTTTGATGATGATTAAAGAAACGGCTGCATAGAGGCCGCCCAGCAGATCATCAGCCATCACGTAGAAGGCGCCCTGCCTGTTATCCAGTTTCTTGATGCCCAGCGGTTTCACCATATCAAAGAAGCGGAAGAGAACAAGTGCCACCAATGCCCACCACCAGGCATCTTTCACTTCGCCCTGTGCCGTAAGCGGGGTCAGCAACGACAGGGGAATCCACACGCCAGCCATCTCATCGATGACCACACGGCTGGGATCCTCACCCCAGTAAGGCTGCAACTGAGCTGTTGCCCAAGTGCCCAGAATGGTAGAAACAATGACGAGAAAGAAGGTGATGCTCTGCAAGCTCTCACCCGTAATGCCAAGCCCGTAAGCCAGGGCTGCCCAGATGAGGGTTGCCAATACAGAGCCAGCCGTACCCGGTCCCCAAGGCCAGAAGCCACTGCCGAAACCGGTTCCTATGATGACGGGCAGCAAAGGAGGCCGCTCGTCGGTAAGATTTCCCTTGTTATTCATTCGCTTGATATTTAATAAGCCCGCAGAAGGGCGTTACTTCTTTAATTTTCAGTGTGCAAAATTACGCTAAAAAATTAAATTAACCAAATAGTTTTCTCATATTTTTCTGATTTTCATCATATATTGACTGATAAACTGGTGAAATAGAGCAATATGAAGGTGGTTTATACCACTTAGGCTCGCACGGCGAAGAGCAAGAACAGGCAGCAGAAGGAACTCAAAAGGAACTGTATGGAAGCCTTTTTCTGAAAATCTCATAAAAAACTGAAATAATGAATAGGTTTTTGCGTCTATTTACGAATAATGTTATAACTTTGCACCCTGAAAAGATTAAATCATGGGCTGAGAGCCCCTATATATAATAAGGTATAAAAAATGAAAGGTATTAAAAAGTTGTATTTTACGGTCATCCTTCTGATGATTTCTACGCTTCAGATGATGGCTCAGCAGAAGATAACAGGTCGTGTCATTGATGACGACGGTTTTGCCGTACCGTATGCAAGCGTGCAATACAAAGGACATAAAATTGCGGTTTCCAGCAACGGAGAAGGTAAGTTTACCATTGACAAGAAGCCGGGACTCATGCTCACCGTAAGCGCACTGAGCTACAAGAGTACATCGGTAAAGGTAGACGAGAAGACCAGCTTCCTGGAAATCAAACTGAAAGACGATACTCACAAACTTACCGAAGTGGTGGTAAAATCGAAGAAAGGCCGCTACAAACGTAAGGATAATCCTGCCGTAGAACTGATGCGGCGCGTGATTGCTGCCAAGAAAAAGAGCGATCTGAGCAATCACGACTATGTGCAATATGATAAGTATCAGAAGATTACGCTCGCGCTCAACGACCTGAAGAAAGAACAGCTCGAAAGCAAGTTCTTCCAGCGCCGCCAGTATCTCCTCGACCAGGTAGAAACCTCTCCATACAACGGAAAGCTCACCCTGCCTGTCAGCATCGACGAGACTGTTTCACAGCATATTTACCGCAAAGATCCGAAGACCGAAAAGGACATCATCAAGGGTCAGCAGAGCAATGGAATCGGACAGGTAATCCAGACCGGAGAGATTCTTAACACCGCCCTGAAAGAGGTGTTTACCGATGTGGACATCTACGATGATTACGTGCGCCTGCTGCAGTATCCCTTCCCATCTCCTATCGGCAAAACTGCCATCAGCTTCTACCATTATTACATCGAAGATACGGTGTATGTGGAAAGAGATCTCTGCTACCATCTGCAGTTTATCCCAGCCAACAGCCAGGATTTCGGATTCCGAGGCGAACTCTATGTGCTTGCCGACAGTAGCCTGCACGTGAAGAAATGTAACCTCTACATGCCTCACAACAGCGATGTAAACTGGGTTACAGACATGAAGATTGAACAGGAGTACAACAAGCTCGACAACGGCGAATGGGTGCTCTCTAAAGACGATATGATAGCCGAACTGCACGTCAACAAGCTCCTTCAGGACCTGCTGGTGGTGCGAAACACGCGAATCACCGATTATGCCTTCGATGCCTTGCCGAAGCAGCTCTTCAAGGGCAAGGCGAAGATCAGGCACGATATGGATGCGATGAACCGCGATGAGGCTTACTGGAACAAATACCGGCAGGTGGGCCTCACGAAGAGTGAATCATCGATGGACAGCTTTATCCACCGCATGGAGAACTCCAAGGGATTCAAATACATCATCTTCGGTGTGAGAGCCCTGATGGAGAACTATGTGGAAGTAGCTCATACCAAGGGCAAGAAGATAACGGTGAAAGACAGTCTGGGTGTTGAAAGAGACAGCATCATCAACGACCGCCGCAGCCTCTTCGACCTCGGACCTATCAACACGTTCCTCTCCAACAACTACGTAGACGGCGTACGCCTGCGTCTGGCGGGCAGAACGATGGCAGCCCTCAATCCTCACTTCTTCTGGGATGGTTACGGCGCCTACGGTCTGAAGAGCAACAAGTGGTATTACGGCCATGTGCTCACCTATTCGTTCAACAAGAAGAAAAACAGTCCGTTCGAGTTCCCGATGCGCAAGCTTACCTTCGAGCTGGGGCATGATATTACATCTCCATCAGATGATAACCTGCTGCACAACAAGGACAACTTCTTCATGACCCTCCGTGCCACTACGCAGGACCAGATGTATCAGTATCACCGCCAGAAGGTGACCTTCACCTACGAAACCGACTGGGGTTTCCGCTTCGACACCAGCCTCCGCTGGCAGAGCAACCGCACCGTGGGCAATCTCCACTACTACAGGGTGAGCGACGGCGAGGAAATACGCAAGATACGCACCACTGAGGCAAGTGTAGGCTTAGATTACAACCCGGGTGTCACCTATGTCAACACCAAGCAGCAGCGCCTGCCTATCAACCTCGACAGTCCTGAAATCTCGCTTCGCCACACCATGGGCTTAGACGGATTCATGGGCGGCCAGTATCAGAGCAACCTCACCACGCTGGGCATTTACAAGCGCCAGTGGCTGGGAAGCTTCGGTTATATGGATTTCAACATCGTGGGCAAGGCGCAGTGGAGCAAAGTGCCTTTCACCATGCTCATCCAGCCACCGGTCAACCTCTCTATCTTCGAACAGGAGGCAACCATCAGCATGATGAAGGACTGGGAGTTCCTGAGCGACCGCCAGCTGTTCTGGTCAGTAGCCTGGGATATGAACGGCAAGTTGCTCAACCGCATTCCGCTCATCAAGAAGCTGAAGTGGCGTGAATATGTAGCCATCAAGGGTGTTTGGGGCGATTTGACCAGCAAGAACGACCCGAGCAAGAACATCAATGATGAGAAGCTCTTCAAATTCCCTACCAACTCCTATACCTTTGGCAAGACGCCATACTGGGAGTTTGTAGCCGGCGTGCACAACATCTTCAAGTTCTTCGGAATAGATTATGTTCGCCGTCTCAACTATTATGACCATGCAAACATTTCAAAATGGGGCATCCGTATGGGCTTCCTCATGTCATTCTAATAAGAAAAAAGATGCCTTGATGCAGTATTTTTACTGCATCAAGGCATCTGCGTACATATATAAACAACATATAAGAGAGTAAACACAATGAAGATTCTATTAGCAGACAAACAGGACATCACAAGAGCCGGATTGAGCTATGTGATCAGTAAGATGGAGGGTATGGAAACCCAAACCGTCGAAGACAAGGCAGACCTGATGCTTGCCTTAAGGGAGAATGAGGATACGGTCGTAATACTCGACTACACCCTTTTCGACATCAATGATGCTGACGAGTTACTTATTTTAAACCAGCGTTTCCCATACACGCGCTGGCTACTGTTCAGTGAGGATCTGAGTGCCGATTTCGTTAAGATTCTCATCGCCAGCAGTACGCAGTTCAGCGTATTACTGAAGGAGTGTTCGCTAATGGAAATCAAGGAGGCGATACGTTTCTGTGTGGCAAGCAACCGTTTTGTCTGCCAGCGCATGATGGAGGTACTTCTGGCTCCGAAACAGGAGGAGCAGGAGAAAATCAACCTCACCAAGACTGAGACTGAGATTCTGAAGGACATTGCGCTGGGAATGACGACGAAAGAAATAGCCGAGAAGCGCTTTTCCAGCTTCCATACGGTCAATACCCACCGCAAGAACATCTTCCGCAAGTTGGGCGTAAACAACGTTCATGAGGCTACGAAATATGCGCTGAGAGCCGGTTTGGTTGATTCGGCAGAATATTATATTTAACTATTAACTTTTCATTGGGGGGTTAACAGGGTTAACAGTTAACAGCTGTTTTTTGCATGGTCCCCCTCGCGTACCTTATTATATAATAATATATATATACTTATTTTTATATAAGTGTGTGGATGGAAGTATGCATTTTTGGGGTGTTAACTGTTAACCTGTTAACCCCCATCTTAATTTTCTCTTTCCAGAGCGCATCTTTTTATCTTGACGAGCATCTTATATTAAGACTGGTAAATGCCTTATATTAAGACAGATAAGAGGCTTAAATGATGACCAGCGGGAGGCTTAAATAATGACTCACGATGTAAATAATTGTGCGTCGCGATGAAAATAATTGTGCATCGGGATGAAAAAAATAATGCGTCGCGATGGAAAAAACAGCGCTTTTACAGCCATTTTTCATCATATCGCGATGCATTCTTAATTTTCTCAACCGGAAAGCTATGAGTTGCTAACCGGAAAACTATGAGTTGAGAACCACAAAACTATGAGTTAGTTTTCTTAACTTTTTAGCCCATTTTCTATCTTTTTTACGCCTAAACGGCCCAAAACAGGGGCTTTTAAATCTTCTTCTTATAGCAGCGATGACGGCGATGCTGTTCGCTCTCCAGATACTGCCACTGGCTCTGAACACCGGTATTGGTCTCCATCTGCGGCATTGCCTCAGCCCATTTAAAGCCATAACGGCGATACTGCTTTATAAGATCGGCAAAAATAAGCGCATTGGCTCCCTTCTTGCGATATTCCGGAAGAACACCTATCAAGAGCAAATCCACCGTATCCGTCTTGTGCCACTTCAGAACCTTCAGCACCTTCAGCCAACCCGTAGGGAAAAGCTTGCCATCGCCTATCTCGCGCAGCGCATCGGTAAACGAAGGGAAAGAAACACCAAAGGCTACCAACTTATTGCCAGCGTTGCCATCCACCACACCCGTTACCAGATTCAAGTCAGCCTTCTTGATATAAGAGTTTACATATTCATCTATCTGCTTCTCCGTAAGCTGCTGGAAATCATAGAGATTCTTGTAAGTCTCATTCACGATTTCGAACACCTTCCGGCCCATTCCTCCCGAGGTCAGTTCCCGGCGGGTGAACTTATGAACATGCAGATTATATCGGCTCTCTATCATCTGGGCAGTCTTGGCAAACTTAGCCGGCGTCTCCTTCGGAATCCTGATGCGGTACTCCAGCCAGTCGTTATCCTTCTCATAGAGCGGATAACTCTCCAGATGCGTCTTATAATAAGGATAATTGTAGTTTATATACATCGTAGACTTCTTGTCGAAGCCCTCGATGAGCAAGCCTTCACGGTCCATATCCGTAAATCCGAGCGGCCCTACGCATTCGTTCATTCCCCTGCTCTTGCCCCATTTTTCTACCGCGCGCAACAAGGCACAGGAAACCGCTACATTATCCACGAAATCGAACCAGCCGAAGCGAACCTGCTTCTTGTTCCACTGTTCATTGGCACGATGGTTGATAATGGCAGCAATTCTACCCACGATACGAGCCTCGCTGTCAACCGCCAGAAAGTATTGTGCCTCGCAGAATTCAAAGGCAGGATTCTTCTTTGGGTCCAGCGTATTCATCTCGTCAAAACGCAAAAAAGGAATGGCAAACTTATGGTCTCTGTAGAGATCATAATGAAACTGAATGAAGGTTTTCAACCCCTTTTTTGTTGTTACCGGTATGATTCTTATCTCATCATTCATTAGTAATCTGTTTTTTGTATATATATTCAATTGCGGTGCAAAAATACGATATTTTTATGAATAATGCAACTCTTTTCTTATAAATTTATAAAAGTTGGTTCATTATTGTCCAACTTTGTGGATATTTATGTACCTTTGCAGATTGAAATGCCCCAAAAGAGCATCATTAAGTTATGAAGAAAGAGAAAAGAGACAACTATACGTTCCTCACTCATGCCCCTGTGCATCATGTGATTTTTACGATGGCCATACCAACGATTATCAGTATGCTGTCGACGAGCATGTACAATCTCGCCGACACCTATTTCGTGGGCAGCATCAACACGCAGAGTGTGGCAGCGGTAGGCGTTTCCTTTGCAGCAATGGCTGTGATTCAGGCGATTGGTTTCTTCTTTGGCCACGGTGCAGGCAATTATGTTTCGCGACAGTTGGGCGCCAAACATACGGAACAGGCACAGAAGATGGCAGCCACGGGCTTTGTGCTGAGTTTTCTTACCGGTCTCCTCATCGCCATTCTGGGTCATGTGTTCCTCACTCCGCTCTGCCTTCTGATGGGTTCTACGCCCACCATTCTTCCTTATACAGAGCGCTATCTGGGCATTATCCTGCTGGGTGCTCCCTTTATGACCACCTCGCTTACGCTGAATAATCTGATGCGCTTCCAGGGCAATGCGATGTATGCGATGAAAGGCATCATGTCGGGTGTGCTGCTCAATCTGATTCTGGCTCCTCTGTTCATTCTCTACTTCCAGTTGGGCATTACCGGAGCCGCCGGAGCCACCCTCATCAGCCAGTGTTTCGGCTGCGCTATGCTCTTCTGGATGACGCATAAAGGCGAGAACATCCGCATCCGTCTCAGCAATTTCACCCCTACCCGCGCCTTTGCCAAGGAGATTATCTTCGGCGGAACCCCTTCGCTGTCAAGACAGGGACTGGGAAGTATTGCTACGCTGATGCTCAATGTGGCAGCAGGTGCGTTTGGCGATGCAGCCATTGCGGGCATGAGCATCGTTACCCGCATTGCCTTCTTCACCTATGCGATGGTCATCGGTCTGGGTCAGGGATTCCAGCCGCTCTGCGGATTCTGCTACGGCGCCAAACTCTATGGGCGCGTAAAGGAAGCCTTCTTTTTCTGCATCAGATGCGGCACGGTTTTCCTCAGCGTCTGTGCCATTCTCGGCTTCATCTTCTCAACTTCCATCATCAGTATCTTCCGCGATGATGCAGCAGTTGTAGCCGTAGGTTCGGCAGCTTTGAGATGGCAGGTGCTCAGTTTTCCGCTCATAGCCAGCATCGTGCTCACCAACATGCTGATGCAGACCATCCGTAAACCGGTGAGAGCCAACATCGTAGCGTCAGCACGCAGCGGACTGTTCTTCATTCCGCTCATCTTCATCCTCCCCTATTTCTTCGGACTGCTGGGCGTGGAGATGTGTCAGATGTGGGCAGATTGCTGCTCGTTTGCCGTAGCGGTTCCGATAGCCTGGAGTGCTTTCAGGGATATGAGAAGAGAGCAGATGGAACTTGGGAAAAGCCACTAGAAGATAAGAAGATACTAGAAGATAAGAGAAAATACTTGAGATAAGAGAAATGGAGAAGATTTATTACATAGGATTGGACGTTGGCTCTACGACAGCCAAAATAGCCCTTATCGACAGCGATAATCGGGTAATTTACTCAAAATACGAACGCCACAACGCTCGTGTCAACGAACTTGTGTCGCAATATTTCGATGAGATTTTAGCCCTTGTGGGCGATGCAGAGGCAAGAATCTGCGTAACGGGAAGCGTAGGAATGGCTACTGCCGAACAGCTCCAGGCGGAGTTTGTACAGGAGGTGGTGGCTGCATCGGTCTATGCCCGTACGGCTCATCCTGAGGCGAAAGCGCTCATCGATATTGGTGGCGAGGACGCGAAGGTTATCTTCTTCAAGGAAAACGGAAATATGGAACTGCGCATGAACGGCAACTGTGCCGGCGGAACGGGCGCTTTCATCGACCAGATGAGTGTGCTGATGGGCGTAGAGAACCAGAAGATGAGCGAGTTGGCGATGAAGGCAGAACACGTTTATCCGATGGCTGCCCGCTGCGGCGTGTTTGCCAAGACCGACATCCAGAACCTGATGGCGCGCAATCTGCCCGAAGCCGATATTGCAGCCAGCATCTTCCATTCCATCGCCGTACAGACGGTGGTAACGCTTTCTCACGGCATCAGTTTCGAGGCTCCTATCCTGCTCTGCGGCGGTCCGCTGACCTTTCTTCCGGCTCTCCGCAAGGCTTTCAGCGATTATCTCCATCTTTCTCCAAACGACTTCATCGTATCAGAAAACAGCAATCTCATTCCGGCTCTGGGCTGTGCTTATCGGGCTAAATCGGCAGATTCTGCAGCCTCAGTTTCTGTTCTCAGAAGTCGGATGAAGAAAGAAATACAAACGGAATGGACCAGCAGTCTGCTGCCTCTGTTCAAGAATGAGAAAGAGCACCAGGAATGGCTCAAATCCAAGGCGAAATTCGCTACGGAAACCAAACCGCTGAATAAAGGAAAACAGCAGGTTGTGATTGGTATTGACTCGGGGTCTACTACGACTAAAATCGTTGCGGTAAGGGTGAATGCGGGGACGCCTACGGGAGATATTGTCTTTACCAATTACCGCCTGAATCTGGGAAATCCGATCAAGGCGGTAGCGGATGGACTGAACGCCCTGAAGCAGGAAGCTGCTTTGCGAGGCGCTGAACTGGAAATCGTAGGTTCCTGCTCTACAGGTTACGGCGAAGAACTCATCAAGGCGGCTTTCGGCCTCGACAGCGGCATTATCGAAACAATGGCGCACGAAAGAGCTGCTGCCTCACTCATGCCTGACGTGAGTTTTATCCTGGACATCGGCGGACAGGACATGAAGGCTATCTTCGTTGAGAAAGGGGCTGTGGTGCGCATGGAACTGAACGAGGCTTGCAGTTCGGGCTGCGGAACATTCATCCAGACCTTTGCCAACAATATGGGTTATTCTGTAGGCGATTTTGCCCAACTCGCCTGCCAGTCGAAGGCTCCCTGCGACCTGGGAACCCGCTGCACCGTCTTCATGAACTCGAAGGTAAAGCAGGTGCTCAGAGAGGGCGCATCTGTTGCTGATATTTCTGCCGGAATCTCTTATTCAGTCATCAAGAACTGTCTTTATAAGGTATTGAAACTCCATGGTAATGAGAATCTTGGAGACAAAATCGTTGTACAGGGAGGTACGATGAGAAACGATGCGGTGGTAAGAGCATTTGAGTTGCTCACCCATACCGAAGTGGCACGAAGCAACATGCCTGAACTGATGGGCGCCTACGGTTGTGCCCTTCATGCGGCAGCAGATTATAAACATCGCACTTCTGCAGAAGATACGCACCCTGCCTCATCAAGAACCATCGATGAGCTGCTGAATCTGGCTCATTATGAAACCAAACAGCTGCAATGCAAAGGCTGCGAAAACCATTGTTATGTTTCCCGCTACACCTTTACCGGCGGCAACAGGTTCTACTCCGGAAACAAGTGCGAGCGTGTGTTCAACAACAAGGGAGCAAACGGGATAAAAGGCAAAAATATTTACGAATACAAATACAGCTTACTATTTAATAGAGAGACAGTTACCCCACCTGCTACCGCGTTTCACGGTAGATGGGTAGGCATTCCTCGCATCCTCAACATGTACGAGGAATATCCGTTCTGGAATGCGCTGCTCCGGGCAGCCGGATTGGGCGTGATTCTCTCTTCCGATTCCACTTTCAGCCAGTATGAAGGAGCCTTGAATACGGTGATGAGCGATAATATCTGCTTCCCGGCTAAACTGGCTCACAGTCATCTGAAGGAACTCAACGAGAACCCGAAGGTAGACCGCATCCTCATGCCATACGTGGTTTATGAGCATAATGACGACCCGAAGAATACGCTGAACAGCTTCAACTGTCCGGTCGTTTCGGGCTACAGCGATGTCATCAAGTCGGTTATCAACCTGAAGAAACCGATTGATACGCCCGTCATCAACTTTGCCCAACCTAAGGCGCTGGAAAAACAGATTACCGATTATCTCAAGCAACTGGGAGTAAGCAAGAAGACTGCCCGTAAAGCGCTGAGAGAGGCCCTCTATGCTCAGGCAGTATATGCTGCTGAAATCAAGAAACAGGGCTGGGAGATTCTGAAAAATGAAGAAACAGAGGCTCAGAAAACGAACGGAGACAAGACTCTGAAGCCGAACAAGGGACTTACGATTCTGCTGGCTGGCCGTCCTTATCATACAGACCCGCTGATTCAGCACAAGCTGAGCGAGATGATTGCCAATCTGGGAGTCAACGTCATCAGCGAAGACATTGCCCGGGGTAATCTCTTTGCAGATTTCAAAGAATACAATTTGGAGAATCTGGCGGCAGAAAGAAATGAGGCAGCATTAGCCAACCAGGACAACAACGAAGCATACAACTGTCAGCCAGAGACTTATCTCGTGAAGCAATGGGCGTATATGAACCGCATTCTGAAGGCAGCGCAATGGGCAGCCGAACAGGGCGACGAGGTTCATTTCGTCCAGATGACCAGCTTCGGCTGCGGTCCTGACAGTTTTATCCAGGACGAGATTCGCGACATCATGAAGCGCCACAACAAGCCGTTCACGCTGTTGAAGATAGATGACGTGAGCAATATCGGCTCCCTGAAGCTCCGTGTCCGCTCGCTCATAGAAAGCCTGAAGGGAGTAAAGGAAGTGAAGAGTGAAGAACGAAGAATGAAGAAACAACGTTCGGCGGCCGAAGGGAAAGCCAATTCAACAGCTGAAGAAATTCAGCATTCAACACTCAACACTCAACATTTACAACAGACCAAGGTATTCACCAGGCAGGATATTCATCGCAAGATTCTCGCTCCTTTCATGACCGAATACCTCACCCCTATCATTCCACCTATCCTAAAACTGATAGGCTATGATGTTGAGGTACTTCCGATGAGCAATGAGGTAAGCGCCGAACTCGGCTTGAAGTTTGCCAACAACGAAGTCTGCTATCCGGCAACCCTCATCGTCGGCGACATCATCAAAGCCTTGAAATCAGGCAGATACGACCTGAATAATACGGCAGTAGTGATGAGTCAGACGGGCGGCCAGTGTCGCGCAACCAACTACGCCGGTCTCATCAAACGTGCGATGATTTCCAATGGATTCCAGGACATTCCGCTGCTCACACTCGGTGTAACAGCCTCAACAGGTGAAGCATCAGGCTCAACAGACGACAAGCAAGACTATAACGAGCAGGACGGCTTCAATGTGCCTTGGCTGAAATACAGTCAGATTATCGTTACTGCCATTTTCTACGGCGATGCAATCAACGAAATGTACAACGCCTGCATCGTAAGAGAGCGTAAACCGGGCATTGCCAGAGAGTTGCGCGACAAATACATGCAGCTGATAGACGGACCTATCGCCCAGAATTCAGCCAAAGGACTCATCCGACTCCTGGAACAGGCAGCCGAAGAATTCAACCAGATGACCCTCGACAGAACGTTGCCGAAGGTAGGAATCGTAGGCGAAATCTTCCTGAAGTTCAATCCTTTCGCCCACCAGTTCCTGGAGCAGAACATCATTTCGCGCGGCATAGAGGTGGTTCCGCCTCTGCTTGCCCCTTTCTTCCTGCAGGAATTTGTGAATGTAGAGATACAGAAACACATGCGGCTGAGTTGCACCAAAGTGCCCGATTTCATCATCAAGGGCGCTTATCAGGCGCTGATAGGCAGAAGATTGCGCCAGGTAAACAAGGCAGCCGGCAAGTTCCGCTACTTCCGTCCGTTCACCAATATCTATGATGATGCGAAGGACGTACAGGGACTGGTTTCGCTCGCAGCCCAGTTTGGCGAAGGCTGGCTTCTGCCTGCCGACATCGTAGGTTACATCCGTGATGGCGTGAACAACATCATCTCGCTCCAGCCTTTCGGCTGCATAGCTAACCACGTGATTTCCAAAGGCATCGAGAAACGTCTCCACGACCGGTTCCCAATGCTCAACCTCGTATCGCTCGACTTCGATTCCGGTGTTTCAGAGGTAAACGTTACCAACCGACTGCTCCTCTTTCTGGACAGTATCGCAAAATAAGACAAGCCAGACCCATGTACGGTAAAACACCGTATATGGGTCTTTCCGTCTTTCATCCCCCAAAGAATCACTAAAAAAAATACAAAAAACCGTAGCTATTTCTTTGTCATTCAAGAAAATAATCGTATCTTTGCACTCAAATTTTATTGAGACATTAAGAAAATGAGTAAAGATACATTAACTCATCAGTTGACAGAGACCATCGAGGAGCTTTCGAGCGCCGAATCTTTGAAGGGTCTCTTTCATCAGCATCGAGACGGGAATCCACTTCCTTCGGGCAAGGCGCTCGAAGAAATCATCAGTTTGTCCCGTTCTATCCTCTTTCCGGGATATTTCGGCAATTCTTCGGTAAATATCTCAACCATCAAATATCATATTGGAGTAAGAGTAGAGAAACTCTATGAGATGCTGTCAGAGCAGATCCTCGCCGGTCTCTGCTTCGCCAACGACTGCGAAACGGAAACCCAGGCAGAACTGCAGCACCAGCGTGCCAAGGCAGGCGTGATTGCAGCCAAGACAATCATGGAATTCCCAAGACTGCGCAAGATTCTGGCTACCGATGTAGAGGCTGCCTACGAGGGCGACCCGGCTGCCATGAGCCACGGAGAAATCATCTCCTGCTACCCGGTCATCAAGGCGATTACCAACTACCGCATCGCCCACGTACTGCACAAACTGGGAGTGCCGCTCATTCCGAGAATGATGACTGAGCTGGCTCATTCGGAAACCGGTATTGATATTAACCCGGAGGCTACCATAGGCAAGCACTTCACCATCGACCACGGTACGGGTGTGGTGATTGGAGCTACCTGCATCATCGGCGACAATGTGAAACTCTACCAGGGTGTAACCCTCGGAGCCAAGAGTTTCCCGCTCGATAAGGACGGCAATCCTATCAAGGGAATCCCTCGCCACCCTATCCTCGAAGATAATGTCATCGTCTACGCCAATGCTACCATCCTCGGTCGCATCACCATCGGAGAAGGCTGCGTAGTGGGAGCCAACGTATGGGTTACCAAGGATATGAAACCAAAAACAAAGAAATATAAAAAAGAAAAACAAAGTTTATTAGATATAGAATTCAATAATGGAACAGGAATTTGAACTCATTGCCAAGACCTTCATGGGCCTCGAGCCCGTCTTGGCTGAAGAGCTCACCCAGTTGGGTGCCAATAATGTACAGATCGGTCGCCGCATGGTGTCTTTCACAGGCGACAAGGAAATGATGTATCGTGCTAACTTCCAGTTGCACACAGCCATCCGTATCTTAAAGCCTATCAAGCACTTCAAGGCTAGAAGCGCTGAAGAGGTGTATGAGCAGATCCAGAAGATCAAGTGGGATGACATCTTAGACGTGAAGAAGACTTTCTCTGTTGATTCAGTTGTCTACTCAGAGGAGTTCCGCAACTCACGCTTCGTAACCTACAAGGTAAAGGATGCGATTGTTGACTGGTTCCGCGAGAAGCAGGGTACACGTCCAAATATCAGCGTATCTAACCCGGATATACGCCTCAACATCCACATTGCAGAAGACAATGCCACCTTGAGTCTCGATTCGAGTGGTGAGAGTCTGCACCGCCGTGGCTACCGCCAGGAGCAGGTAGAGGCTCCTCTGAACGAGGTTCTCGCTGCAGGTATGATTCTGATGACTGGCTGGAAGGGCGAATGCGATTTCATCGACCCGATGTGTGGTTCAGGTACCATCGCCATCGAAGCTGCCCTCATCGCCCGCAACATCTCTCCAGGTGTATTCCGCAAGGAGTTTGCCTTCGAGAAGTGGAACGATTTCGACCAGGATCTCTTCGATATGATTTATAACGACGACTCTCAAGAGCGTGAGTTCGAGCACCACATCTACGGATATGATATAGATATGAAGGCGGTGAACACAGCCAACCTCAACGTGCGTGCTGCCGGTCTTAGCAAGGACATCACCATCTCACAGGCTGATTTCAAGGACTTCACCCAGCCAGCCGAGAAGAGCATCATCGTGATGAACCCTCCATACGGCGAGCGCATCTCTACCCCTAACCTCCTGAACACCTACAAGATGATAGGTGAGCGTTTCAAGAAGGCTTTTGCCGGCAACGAGGCTTGGGTATTGAGCTACCGCGAGGAGTGCTTCGAGCAGATTGGTCTGAAACCATCTATCAAGATTCCTGTATTCAACGGAAGCTTGGAGTGCGAATTCCGCAAGTATGTGATGTTCGACGGCAAGATGAAGGACTTCCGTTCTGAAGGCGGTATTGTGAAGACTGAGCGCGAGAAGAGCGAGATGGCTCAGAAGCACCGTTTCAAGAAGGAGCGTGAATTCAAGAAGCGTGTAAGCGAGGAGACTGAAAACGAGGAAGACGATATCCGTTCTTTCAAGTTCCATACTCACCGTCTGGAAGACTTCGAGAAGAAGCGTGCTGAGTTCCATAAGGGCGGCCGTTCACGTATCGGTGGCGGCGGTCGACGCAATGATGACGACGATGACAAGCGTGGCAGCCGCAGCTTCAAGGGCGACCGCAAGGGTGGCCGTGACTTCGGTGGCAAGCGCGACGGAAAGCGTTTCGAGAAAGGCGACAAGCGAGGTGGCTTCAAGAGCGACAAACGTGGTGGCCGTGATTTCGGAGGCAAGCGCGGAGGCAAGAAGAACTTCAGCGTTGACTTCGACGACGAGGATTAAAGAGACATACCACCCATACGTCGTGTTTCACGACACATGGGTGGTAAACCCGATAAAGTAAAGTAAAGAATATAATGAATCTGAAGAATTCAATTTATAAATTATCTTTTGCTGCTATGATTATGATGGCTATGAATGCAACCGACTTACAGGCTCAGGGCGTGGTTCCTGCTCAGAAAGGCGAGAAAACCTTTACATTGGAAGACCTGAACTTCGGCGGCAACAACTATCGTAACATGGTAGCTAAGAACCGCTGGTGCACCTGGTGGGGCAATGAACTCGTTCGCCAGGATGTGGATGCCTGCTATCTCGTCAACAAGACGACAGGCAAGGAGACCAGACTCTTCGGCATCAATGACATCAACCAGTGGATTGCTCCTACCAAAGACATCAAGGTAAGAGCCCTCTACAATGCTCTCTTCCCTTTTGCAGGCAAGAGCATCGTGATGGTAAGCAACGGCAGCAAGACTTATACCGTAGACTTCAAGAAGCATAAGCTGCTGAGCGAGATGGAGTTTGCTGACGGCGAGAACCTCCTGGAGGCCAACGCCCAGCAGAACGCCTTTGCCTATCTGAAGGGCAGCAACCTCTATGTGCGTACCTTCGATGTAACCAGCAACGCCCTGACAAAAGAAAAGAAATCTCACGATTTCCAGCTCTCAAAGGACGGAAGCCGCGAAATTGTTTATGGACAGAGTGTTCACCGCGATGAGTTCGGTATCAGCAAGGGAACCTTCTGGAGTCCGAACGGCGAACTGCTCGCCTTCTATCGCATGGACCAGAGTATGGTAACCGACTATCCGCAGGTCGACATCCCGGAAATCGGTTTCAATCATCCTGAAACACAGAGTTGCATTGCTACTCCTGCACCAGACAAGTATCCGATGACTGGCGAGACTTCACACAAGGTAACCGTAGGCGTATTCGACTGCATGACCGGCAAGACTATCTATCTGAAGGCTGGCGATCCAACAGACCGCTACTTCACCAACATCGCATGGAGTCCGGACAGCAAGACCATCTATATGTTCGAACTGAACCGCGACCAAAACGACTGCCGTCTGACTGCCTACAATGCAGAAACCGGCGAGAAGACAGGCGAACTCTATCGCGAGACCGATGAGAAATATGTAGAACCATGTCATCCTATCCAGTTCCTGCCTTGGGACAGCAGCAGTTTCATCATGCAGACCCGCAAGGATGGTTACAACCATCTCTACATCTGTAAAGTGAAGAACGAAGAACGAAGAACGAAGAATTCAAATGCTGAATCTTCATCCAAAAAGCAAGAGAATTCTTCACTCTCCACTCTTCACTCTTCCCTTTCAATCCGGCAGTTGACTTCCGGCAAATGGGAAGTGATGGAAGTGCTCGGTTTCAACAGCAAGCGCAAGAGTATCATCATCGCATCCAACGAGAAATCGCCTATCCAGAGAAACATCTTTGCCGTAGATACAAAAACCGGCAAGCGTACGCTGGTAGATGATTGCGGCAAGGGATGGCACAACGCCACTTTGAGCGAGAACGGACAGTATGTCTTCGACAACTACTCTACTCCTACCGTGCCTCGCAAGATTGCCCTCGTGAATACCGAGAACGGCAAGCGCACCGCTTACTTCACTGCCGAGAACCCTTGGAAGGGCTACAATGTGCCTGAGTACAGCTGCGGTACCATCAAGGCTGCCGATGGCGAAACAGACCTCTACTGGAGAATGGTGAAACCGGTAAACTTCGATCCAAACAAGAAGTATCCTACCATTATATATGTATATGGTGGACCTCATGCCCACAACGTAGACGCCCGCTGGAACTACTCTAGCCGTGGTTGGGAAACCTACATGGCAGAAAAGGGCTATCTGCTCTTCATCCTCGACAACCGTGGAAGCGAGAACCGTGGCAAGGCTTTCGAGCAGGCTACCTTCCGCCAACTCGGACAGATTGAGATGCAAGACCAGATGAAGGGCGTGGAATACCTGAAGACGCTTCCTTACGTTGATGCTGACAAGATTGGCGTTCACGGCTGGAGTTTCGGCGGATTCATGACCATCTCGCTGATGACCAACCACCCTGATGTGTTCAAGGTAGGCGTAGCAGGCGGTCCGGTAATCGACTGGCACTGGTACGAGGTGATGTATGGCGAGCGCTATATGGACACCCCACAGACCAACCCAGAAGGTTACAGGAAGACCTCTCTGCTCTATCAGGCAAAGAACCTGAAGGGCAAGCTGCAGATTATCCAGGGCTTGAACGATGTGACTGTAGTGCCACAGCACTGCCTCACCTTCCTCAAGGCTTGCATCGCAGCAGGCACCCAGCCAGACTTCTTCGTCTATCCTGGCGAGCCTCACAACATGAGAGGTCATCAAAGCACTCATCTGCATGAGCGCATCAGCAATTATTTCTTCGATTATCTCAAGTAAATATCTAGGAGTAAACATCCCCCGAAAAGGGGAGTTTACTCCTACATCAAATAACAAACAATAACTTACAGCAAATGAAAATTTTATTGTTAGGAGGCGGTGGCCGCGAGCACGCCTTAGCATGGAAAATCGCTCAGAGCGAGAAGTGTGAGAAACTCTTCATCGCTCCAGGTAATGCCGGTACACAGAATGTCGGCGAGAACGTAGATATCAAGGCAGACGACTTTGAGGCGCTCAAGAACTTCACAGTAGAGAATGGCGTTGATATGGTGGTAGTTGGTCCGGAAGACCCATTGGTAAAGGGTGTTTACGATGACTTCAAGAACGATCCTCGCACCCAGAACATCCCTGTCATCGGTCCATCAAAGGCTGGCGCCGTATTGGAAGGCAGCAAGGACTTCGCCAAGAAGTTCATGAAGCGCCACAACATCCCTACTGCCCAGTATGAGACTTTCGATGGCGAGCACGTAGAGGAAGGCTTGAAATTCCTGAAGACACTGAAGGCTCCTTATGTATTGAAGGCTGACGGTTTGTGCGCCGGTAAGGGCGTTCTCATCCTCCCTACCCTGGAAGAGGCTAAGAAGGAGTTCAAGGAGATGCTCGGCGGTATGTTCGGCAACGCTTCTGCACGCGTAGTCATCGAGGAATTCCTCAGCGGCATCGAGTGCTCTGTATTCGTATTGACCGACGGCAAGAACTACAAGATTCTGCCTGAGGCTAAGGATTACAAGCGCATCGGCGAGCACGATACCGGTCTGAACACCGGCGGTATGGGTAGCGTTACCCCTGTACCATTCGCTACCAAGGAGTGGATGCAGAAGGTTGACGAGCGCATCATCCGTCCTACAGTAGAAGGACTTGCTGAGGAGAACATCGACTATAAGGGATTCATCTTCTTCGGTCTGATTAACGTTGAAGGCGAGCCTATGGTTATCGAGTACAACTGCCGTATGGGTGACCCAGAGACAGAGAGCGTGATGCTCCGTCTGAAGAGCGACATCGTGGATCTCTTCGAAGGTGTAGCAGCAGGCGATTTGGACAAGCGCAGCATCGAGTTTGACGAGCGTGCTGCAGTCTGCGTAATGCTCGTAAGCGGCGGTTATCCAGAGGCTTACAAGAAGGGTTATCCTATTCTGGGCATCGATGACGTGGAAGGTTCGGTAGTATTCCACTCCGGTACAGCCATGAAGGATGGTCAGGTAGTAACCAACGGTGGTCGTGTCATCTGCGTAAGCAGCTATGGCAAGGACAAGGAAGAAGCCCTGAAGAAGAGCTTTGCCGAGGCACAGAAGATCCAGTTCACCGACAAGTACTTCCGTTCTGATATCGGACAGGACCTTTAATTTTTTAATGTTGAATGTTGAATGTTGAATGTTGAATTGCCTAACGGACTCAAGGGCGCTAGCCTAATTCAACATTCAACACTTAACATTCAACATTCAACATTCAACATTGAATTAGATGTTAAGAAAGAAAACTTTTCAAAATAAAGTAGCGG
>SAMEA104315427__coassemble_428_pt1 | contig 46931 bp, 31 predicted proteins | sample SAMEA104315427__metabat2_high_PE_023 | metagenome-assembled genome bin SAMEA104315427 (sample SAMEA104315427) | gut metagenome | biome: Monkey gut; feature: monkey-associated habitat; material: faeces | place: China | collected 2013 | reverse complement strand
CCCAATACAGCCTGAGGAATCGTAGTCAATACATAACCGATAGCTGGGAAGATACCACCGATAATCATGATGATGGCACCCATGGCAATGGTAAAGCGGTTCACTACTCCCGACATCGCTGCCAAACCCACATTCTGGCTGAAAGAAGTGATAGGAGTACAACCGAAAAGACCGGAAACCGAACTGACGAAACCATCGCAGCAGACTGCCGCTCCCATCTCCTTGGTTTTAGGATCACGCTTCAACGCACTGTTGCAGAGCGCAGAAGTATCACCAATCGTCTCTGTGGCAGAAACCAGATATACAGCTACCACCGAGAGAATAGCACCGATATTGAATTCAGGAGTGAATGGCAAAATCTTTGGCAAAGCTACGATAGAGAGACCAGAAAGTCCGCTGAAATCTATCATTCCCATAATCAGCGCCAGGATGTAACCTACCAGCAGTCCTACCAATACAGAGAGAGAACGCAAGAAACCCTTGGCGAAAATCTGACAAAGCAGACAAGCCAGCAAAGTGACAGAACCCACAACCCAGTTGTTCATGCTACCGAAATCAGCAGCACCCTGACCACCCGCAAAAGAGTTGGCACCAACAGGAAGGAGCGAGAAACCGATGGCTGTTACCACGGTAGCGGCTACTACAGGAGGAATGAGCTTGATCCAATACTTAGCGAAAAGTCCGAGTGTTCCTTCTACCAGACCACCAATGATGACAGCGCCTACCAAAGTACCCATGCCATGAGCACCGGCAATGGCGATGGCGAGCGAAAGGAAGGTGAAGGAGATACCCATCACGATAGGAAGGCGAGAACCGATACGCCATACCGGATAAAGCTGCACCAAGGTACCGATACCGGCGATGACCATACAGTTCTGGATAAGCACGGCGCTCATCGAACTGTCCAGACCTATCGCACCAGCGAGAATCATGATTGGCGCAATATTGCTGACGAACATCGCCAACACATGCTGAAGACCAAATGGGAGTGCTTTACCTACGGGCACTCTGCCGTCTAATTTGTAGAGATTTTCTATTGACTGTTCCATTGTCGTTATAATAATTAGAGAATTTCCATTATCCATCAATTCAGGGTCTTTTCTGAATTTTGCGGCAAAATTACAAAGAAAATCTGAGAAATCGTTCCTTTTCTCCATTTTTCTCTATCCCGCATGATAGAATACAAGAAGAATCTACGAAAAAAGGAAGGCTGCAGTTCATATTCCGTGCAACCTTCCCTTTTTATCTTATCTCATTAATACTCTGTCTTTTCTGTATTTTCCTCCCACATGCGGAAAGCGCCCAGCGCCTCATCGCGCATCAAGGCAATCATCGGCTTATGGCGGTCTTCTATCTTGCGGTCTATCTCCTCGTAGATAAACTCATCATCGAAACCTATCTTTGCCGCATCCTTCCGGTCGTTGGCATAATAGATACGGTCGAGATGTGCCCAATAAATGGCACCCAGGCACATCGGGCAAGGCTCGCAGGAGGTATAGATCTCGCAGCCCTCCAGATTGAAGGTCTTCAGCTTGCGGGTAGCCTGTCGGATGCAGTTCACTTCGGCATGAGCAGTAGGGTCGAGGTCGATGGTTACACTGTTGGAAGCCTCAGCGATGATGATACCGTCCTTGGCAATCACAGCACCAAAAGGTCCGCCACCCGTTTTCACGCTATTCTTTGAGAGCTCAATGGCTCTATGCATCAATTCTTCTTTTGTCATTGTTTAATATTTTTAGATTAATAATACCCCTTCTTTTCAATTGGGAGCTACAAATTTACGAAATATTTTTGAATTCGCAAGGTTTTCTGCATTATTTTTAGTACTTTTGCAACCGAATAGCATTCTATTTGTTATTTTTGGGTAAAAAAAATAAAAGAGAGAAGCAAGATGAGTAACGAAAAGAAAGATTTCGAAATACTATTCCGGGATATCTATCCTAAACTTTACTATGCAGCCATGCAGCTAGTAAAGGATGAGGAAGTGTGCCGTGACATCATTGCTGACTCTTTCGAACAACTTTGGACAAAGCGAGCGGCTGTCGAACCGGAAAAACGCCCAAGTTATCTATACAGAATCATCCACAACAAATGCATCGACTATATTCGTAAACAAACGGCAAGGAACAAGTACATAGAATTCTATGGCATGCTCTACGGAACATCCGTTGAAGAGACAGAACGGTCCTGGGAAGAAAACGAACAGCACATACGGCAGATGTACCAAACCATCGAAACGCTGACTCCACAAACCCAAAAGATACTCAAGCTCTGCTACTTCCGGCAGATGAAATACCGAGAAGTAGCCGAAGAACTCGACATCAGCGTGAGTGCCGTAAGAAAGCACATCGTACAAGCACTGAAGGCTCTGCGATCAGCTTTAAAAAACAAAAGAGATGGTTAACAAATTCTAAAAGATAGCCGTTTCTGGTGCAAAAACAAAGAAGATTACGATAATGTTTATAGAAATAGAAGGGACATTAAGTATATGAAAGAAGAAAAAGACAAAATAGACGACATTCTCGACTGGTTGGAGCCTAAGAAGGAACTGACAGACGAAGAGCTTGCATCCTTGATGCAGGACGGGGATGCCATGTCTGACTTCAAGGATATGCTGGATGTCCAGCAAGCCGCTGCCCGTCATGGAGCAGAGGAAGAAGGTTTACCTTTCAGTCTTGACGAGGAATGGACCAAGGTATCTTCATTCATCGACAAGTACGAAGAAAAGAACCAGGATAAAGAGACGGCGATGGTTGAAGAAATACCGAAGAGACACATCGCTAGACCTCTCTATATAATAATAGGTATAGCGGCATCCTTACTGCTGCTATTTGCAGTTCGCCAATTCGTATTCATCAATCAAGACGAGGCTGGCGCAATGAAAAACTCAGCCTACCTGTTTCAGCGTGATTCCACAGCTGCCCAAGTAGCCATACTCACCTCATCGGATAGCCGGAACAAGCCAAAAGTTCTGCAGGGCGAAGGCATCGTGATGCCAAAAAGCAAGCAACAGCCAGCCACTTCCACCACCTCACGTATACTCCAAGCCTTGGGTTTGGAAGATAAAGACGTGGCGATGCAGCAAAACACCGTCACCATTCCTGCCGGCAAGAGCTACAACATCATTCTCGCTGATGGCACCAAAGTATTTATGTATGCTGGCAGCCGACTCACCTACCCTGTCGCTTTCAGCGGCAAGGAGCGCAGAGTATATTTGGAAGGAGAGGCATACTTCAAGGTAACCAAAGACAAGGAACATCCTTTCATCATCAGTACCGAGAAAGCCGAGGCTAAGGTGTTGGGCACCGAATTGAACGTATGCTGCTACAAGGGCGAGCCATGCCATGTCGCCCTGCTCACGGGTTCGGTATTGGTAAGTGACAAGAAGCAAACTCGCTCCGTGAAACTCGTACCAGGACAAGGTGTCACCGTCAACGACAACACCCCACTCGCCATGAGTACAGAAAACATGGACACCTATACCTACTGGCTACAAGGTTTCATCTATTATGACGATGCCACCCTCGCCGAAGTGACCAAGAACATCGGCAGATGGTACAACGTGAATGTCGTCTTCAACAACGAAGCCTTGAAAAACTTGAAACTCCGCTACTTCTGCCAGAGAAGCGAGCCATTGGAGCGTGCCGTGGAGTTGCTCAACAGTTATGGCAGATTCAAGGTCTGCATAGATGGTGAGACTTTGCACGTCAAATAAAAGAAAAGCAAAACCTATCGGAAAAGTGTTATTTATTTCTAGAAAATCAGCGAAAAGCAAGAAAAACTAGTCGTTTTCGCTGATTTTCTAAGTAGTTTTTTGGTGTTATCCTAAAAAAAAGCGTACCTTTTCAACCAACATGCATGCAAGTATCATCAATCACTTGATAACTCTTGAGCAATTATTTCAATGATAAAATAGAAGAATAATGAAAGGAAACCGTGGCAACATTTAACGAATTTGCCACGGTTTTTGCATTTTTTCTTTCAAAAGGGGTGTCTTATTTCATTTCTTTACGACTTATAAGTAATTTTAAACTATAATCAGCGTAAAATGAAGAAAACATTGAGAGATTGTTTGCTGATGAGTTCCCTCTTGATGTCTCCAGGCTTGGCACAGCCAATCATAGCCCAGGTGCAGACACAGGAAATCGTCATCAACATGAAGAACGAGAGCCTCGCCAAAGCTTTCAAGCGATTGGAAAAGGCTACCAAGTACAAGGTGCTCTACGCCAGCCAGGACGTAGAGGGGTTGACCGTGAGTCGAAACATCAAGGCTTCCAACGTACGTGAGGCTATGACGCAGCTTCTCACAGGAAAAGGCTTGACCTTTAAGATCGACAAGCAATTCATCACCGTCACCAAGGGATCCCTACACATCTCAAAAGGAGCCGGCGAGTTTTACGACATCAAGGGAAAGGTAGTCGATGAGAATGGTGTCGAACTGCCTGGTGTATATGTCTTGCTGCAAGGCACCAAGACTGGTACTACCACTGGCGTAAACGGAGAATTTTCTCTGAAAGCTCGCAAAGGCGATGTACTCAAGTTCTCCTTCGTAGGCTACAAAAACGAATTTGCAGAAATCAAGAATCCTCAGCGTTCCTTGAAGATTGACCTGCGCCCTGATGCCAAGAACCTGGACGAAGTGCAGGTCGTAGCCTTCGGTACACAGAAGAAGGAGAGCGTAGTTTCTTCTATTACGACTGTAAAGCCAGGCGACTTAAAGGTATCAAGTTCCGACCTGACGACTTCTTTCGCTGGTCGTATTCCAGGTATGGTAGCTTGGCAGACAGGTGGACTTCCTGGTGGCTTGACCGAAAGCGAGATGAACACGAAGTTCTACATCCGTGGTATCACTTCCTTCCAGAGCGGTGCCAACACAGACCCTTTGATTTTGATTGATGGCGTGGAATCTTCCAAGTTGGAACTTTCTCGTATCCAAGTGGAGGATATTGAAAGCTTCAGCGTGTTGAAGGATGCCTCCGCTACCGCTATGTATGGTGCCCGTGGTGCCAATGGTGTTATCAAGGTAACTACCAAGAAAGGTGAGGAAGGTAGCGTATATACCAACTTCAGATATGAGTCTGTCTTGACACAGCCTACCAGCACCATCGACGTAGTGGATCCTATCACCTATATGAGGATGTACAACCAAGCCCAGTTGGGACGCAATCCAAATGCGACTCCACAATATTCTGTTGATTATATCAACAAGACTGCCTCTGGTAAATATCCAAGTTGGCTCTATCCTCATACAGACTGGTACAAGCAGCTTTTCAAAGACTTTGCTTGGAACCATCGTGCGGGTGTCAACATTCGTGGTGGTTCGAAGAAAGTACAGTATTATGCTGCCATCAACTACAATCGTGACGAAGGTATGATCAAGACCGACAAACTGAATGACTTTGACTGCAACATCGTCAACAACCAGACGCAGTTCCGCACCAACTTGAACATCGATCTGCGCTCAGGCATCAAATTGGTCATCAACTCCGTAGCCACATTGGACAAGTACCATGGTCCACAAACCAGCCAGACCGAGGCTTATTATTACGCATTCAATGCCTCACCTGTGGACTTTGCTCCTACCTATCCAGCCGACGCGAAACATGATTTTCCTCATATTCTTTTTGGAACAACAGCCAGCAAGAAGACCAATCCATATATGGAGATTCAGAAAGGTTACATCAACCGTACACGTTTCTCAACCACCAATCGAGCAGAATACATCCACAATCTGTCAAAATTGGTAAAAGGTTTGGAATTCAGAGCAAGTGCTTCTTTGGTACAAACAGGCTACTACAGTAACGAGTTCGAAACCATTCCATACAAATATTATCTGTCCAGTTATGATAACGAGACAGGTAAGTTTACGCTCGCCGACGTGGAAAATTCTCAGGCAAGCCGCACGCTTAATGCCCGTGAGGGGCAAAGAAGCACCGACACCAGAATCACCTACACAGGAACATTGATTCATCAGGCAGCATGGGGCAACCACCAGACTTCGCTTACTGCCGTTGTTCAATCACAAGAGCGCACCTTTACCCCAATAAGCGACGTACTCAATGGTCAGCCTCAGCGCAACTTAACCTATTCCGCACGTGGAAATTATGGTTATAAAGACCGTTATTTTATAGAGGGCAGCTTTGGCTACAATGGTTCTGAACGTTTCGCAAAGGCAAAGCGTTTCGGTTTCTTCCCTGCCGTAGGTGGAGCTTGGGTGGCATCCAACGAACCTTGGATGAAGAAACTTGACAAATACATCAGCTACCTGAAATTCCGTTTGTCCTGGGGTAAGGTGGGAAACGACGGTATCGTGGAGACCCCTCGCTTCGTATTTTTACCACAGATAGGAACAACATCCGCAGGAACTGGAGGACAAGACCCATCGGCAAATGCAGGTGCACAATTCTCACGTAAACAAATTGTGGCATACGCCAACCCTAACATTCTCTGGGAAATAGCAGAACAAAAGAACCTGGGTATTGAGGCTAAGCTCTTCGGTGGTTTGATAGAGGCACAAGCAGACATATATCAGGAGATTCGTCACAATATCATCTCCACACGTACCACCATACCAGCCAACATGGGTATCGAGGTAGATCCTCTTGCCAACATCGGCAAGACAGACTCGCGTGGTGTTGACCTCTCCTTGAAAGTACAAAAGGCATTCAGCAACGATTGCTGGATGATTCTGAATGGAACTCTCACTTATAACAAGACAAAATACAAAGAAGTAGAAGAGGCGACCAACAAACCAGCATGGCAACGTAAATTGGGACATGAAATCAGTCAGCCAATCGGCTACATTGCAGGAGGTCTCTTCCGTGATCAAGCTGAGATAGATAACTCACCACGACAAGATGGCGACGTGATGCCTGGTGACATCAAATACCGAGACATCAATCATGATGGTGTAATAGACGTGAACGACGCCACCTACATCGGCTATCCAGAGACCCCTCGCCTTATCTATGGTTTCACAGGTTTCGTCAACTATAAGGGATGGGAACTCAATTTTGCTTTCCAGGGTTCAGGACAACGCTCATTCTTTATCAATCCTGTCAAAGTTTCTCCTTTCTATGGTGACCACGCCATGCTGAAAGCCATCTACGACAGCCACTGGTCTGAGGACAACCAAGATACTCACGCCTTTTGGCCAAGATTGTCAACATCGAGCATCGCACAGCACAACCCACTAGAAGACTGGTATAGCAGCAGCAACTCAGAGATTCGCAAGAGCACCTACTTCATGCGCAACTGCTCATTCCTACGCTGTACAAACATTGAGGTGGCATACAACCTTCCACAGAAGTTTGTCAGCACATTGGGACTGAAACTCTTCAAGTTGTCGCTCAAGGTAAACAATGCCTTCTGTCTGACCAACTTTAAGCTTTGGGACGTTGAGCTTGGTGAATCAGGATTCAACTATCCTATCCAGCGCACCTACTCAGCTGCCATCAACATCAGCTTCTAAAAAAGAGAACTATAAAAGATATAAAGGACAATGAAAAAAATAATATATTCACTATTGTTGGCAAGCGGGCTACTGAGCACCTCTTGCAACGACTATCTCGACGTAGTTCCTAAAGGAGACGTAGAGACTATCGAGACAAATTTTGAGCAGAGAAACGATGTGGACAAATGGCTCAAAACTTGCTATGCCATGTTTACCAACATGGCAACCAGCTACGATGAGCAACCAGGATTCTTCGGTGCTGACGAGTTTGTGACCGGTCAATACTTCAGAGACAACATGGCGGCATATGGACCTGCCATCTATATAGGAGACGGACTCCAAATGGCACAAAGCCCATATTGCAACATCTGGAGCAAAGATGGTGCCTACTGTCTCATACGCTATTGCAACTTATTCATAGACAATGTGGATCTCTGCCAAAACATGACAAAGGACGAAAAGACCCTTTGGAAAGCGGAAATCAAAGCGCTAAAAGCTTCCACCTATTTCGAGTTGCTCAAGCGATATGGCTCATTCATTCTCGTACCAGAGAATATTGATGCCAACGCAGATAAGGTTGCAATGCAGCAACCTCGCGCCTCCATTGACGATTGCGTCAATGCCATCGTCAGTCTGTGTGACGAAGCCATTGCCGATCTCCCGACCATGAGTGGCTCCGAGGAGTCACGCCATGCATATTTCAAAAAAGAATCCACTGCAGCCGTCAAAGCATACGCCCTGCTCTTCGCAGCCTCTCCCCTCTTCAACGGCAACGAGCAACTGAAGAACTTCACCAACAAAAATGGTGAACGTCTCTTCCCTGTCTATGATAAGGAAAAGTGGCACAAGGCTGCCATTGCTGCAGACGAGGCCATCAACTATGCCCTTGCAGGCGGAAAGCATCTCTACAACAGCACGAATGACAAAGGAACAGATATGCTCAACACCATTTTCAATATACAACAGTCTGTGCTCGACAAGAGATATACAAATCCTGAGATTCTCTTGGAATTTGAAGGTCAATATGGCTACGCCGCTGGTATTTGCCTTGCACCTTACACCAACAGATCTGAATCTGCATTCCTGGACCAAAACGCCAAAGGATGTCTTGCTCCAAGCATGAAGATGGTTGAGATGTTCTACACAGATCATGGTCTGCCAATAGACGAAGACAAACAGTGGGTGAGCGACAAATACCAAATGAGCAAGGAAACGGATAGCCGCTACCTCAACGTGGTGCCACTGAATACAGAAATTCTGGGACTACATCGTCGTAGAGAGCCTCGTTTCTATGCTGACATCGTAGCAGACGGAACTTGCTGGTATCGTCCGACAAGCACTTACAGTGCAACCTATAAAGCTACAGTCACCAACACAAAGCAAGGAGGCAACTTCGGAACAGAAGACACAAAAATCAATGCTACTCTTCCACAGTCGCTTACAGGCTATTGGATTAAGAAATACATTGATTCCACCCAGCCATTCGCCTCTTATCTGCAGACAAACATTTATGCCTTCAAACAAAGATACCTCCGTATGGCAGAATTATATCTAATGTCGGCAGAGGCATGGAATGAATATTTAGATGCCCCTGACGACGAGCATGTATATAGCAAGATAGACGTGGTGCGTGAGCGAGCTGGCATTCCTAAGGTTCGCGAGGCTTGGGAGAGTTATGCACGAAACCCTCAGAAAGTGACCACACAGGCAGGTATGCGAAGCATCATTCATCAAGAGTGGAACATCGAATTTGCCTTCGAGGGTAGAAGATTTTACAACTTGCGCCGCTGGATGGAAGCCCCACAGGAATTGAACGAGCCACAATACGGATGGAACGTCATCTGCTCTGACAATCGCCGTTTCTACAACAACTACGAGGGTCCTATCGTGGTATGGTCAAAACGCAAGTTCACTGCACCAAGAGATTATTTCTTCCCTATCCGCAGCGAGGAGATTCTCGTCTCGGGATGCAAGCAAAACCCTGGTTGGGGTGGAAACAATTAATCATCATAACAACATATAAATAAGAGACATGAAAAAAATCATATATTTTCTCATTCTGCTTGCAACGCTCAGTTCATGCAAGGATGAAGAGACAGCCTTCCAACCATCCGTTGGCTCAGAAGCTTTCAGCTTCAAGCCAATGCCTGGTGGAGCCATCATGCATTTCAAGTTTCCTGCCGACAAAGACCTGATGGGCTTAAACATTCGCTACAAGGACTATGCCGGACACGAAATCCTGCGCACGTCAAGCGCATTGAAAGACTCTGTAGTATTGGAGGGATTCAATGAAGCAAAACAGAATGTACCTGCAGAAGTTCGCTTCGTAAAGCGAGATGGTGAAGAAAGCGCCCCTATTGCTGTATCCTTCAGTACTGAGGATTCTGCCCCATACGCATTCTTCAACAATGTGAAAGTTCTCTCTGGCTGGAATGGTTTCAGCATCTTGACAGACAACACAGCCAACGCAAAGGGTATGGCTCACATTTATTATTTAGGAACAGACCCATTGTCCGGACAACCTGACACCATTCTCATCAAAACGGTCAACATCACCGAAGGCAAGGACACATTGAATTTCGAGTTAAAACAGAAGTCAGAGGACAATACTATAGTCATTCGTACAGAAGACTATCGTGGCTACATGGTACGTGAACAAGCATGGAATCATGTCAAGGCCTACAATACCGCCAAGCTCGAGAAAAGCAATTTCGACTTTTATTTCGACAAGTCTGTGGAGCGTCCTGAATACTGCATGGGAGAAAAATATCTCTTCGATGGCGAACTCAAAGGTATAGACTTCTTTGATCAATATCAGAAAGAAGGAAGCAAAGCTGCAATAAAACGAAACTGCTTCCTGGCTGGACCTCAAGCATGGGGCGAGCCTATGTACATCGACATGCATCAAAACAGACTTACAGCAGAGGTGAGATTCTATACACCTCTTAATGTGAGGTCATATTTTGACTGGTGCTACCCCAACCTGTCGATTGACAATTATTACACACTCTTCAAGAATGGTTATTACATAGATAAGCTGCCTTGTTCTGTAGATGTCTATGCTGCCAAGGATGACAATGGAACTGCAGGAAGCTGGGACGAAAAAGCCTGGGTGAAAGTAGCAAGCTATGATCAAGATCCTGATATTGAAACCAGAGAAAGATGGATAGCCAATGCCGTTGGAAATATAAACGCAATTGACACAAAAGCAGAGGCAGAGAAAGCCGACTCTGTATATATGCCTCTGAAATTACTCTGCGAGCAAGACGAAGGATACAGATACCTAAAGATTGTTGTAAACAAGACATACAATGACATTGATAACATGATGTCATGGTCACAAGGTACCTCTATCAACGCCGCACATTATTTTCTCTTGCAAGAGTTGGAAGTTTGGACTAAGAAAGATGAATAAGACATGAAAAAGAATATAAAGACATTGATTATATCCCTCGCAGCCATAACCTCCTTGACTGCCTGCCAAGACATCAAGGACACATACGCAGATATGGCTGGCGATGGCGAGATCAGATACATCGGAAAATGTGACAACCTCACGGTATCACCAGGATGGGAAAGACTTATCGTGAACTGGACAAACAACAGCGACCCCATCATCGAGAAGGTCAAGGTGAAATGGACGAACGACATTGACACGGACTCTGTCCTGTTAGACCGAGGAACAACTACCTACAGCATAGAAGACCTCGGCAACAGTACGTATGAAATCATCGTTAGCTCTCTCGACAAGGATGGCAACGAATCGCTGGAGAACGCCATCTACAGTCGTCCATACACCAGCCAGCATGAGGAAGTAATATCTTTCTCCAGAGTAGTAGCTAAGCAGTTTTTCTTGGGAAACAACCTGATTATGCTTTTTTCAGGTTGGCAGAATGGTTTGGAAACAGCCAACTTGAAATATACCAAGAAGGACGGCTCTGAAGGAAACTTCGAGTTAAACGAGAATATAGCCTCACAGCCTATCTATGTCTTGCCAGATGAAATAGATACATCCAAGCCAGTCAACCTGTACCGCACTGGACATATAGGAAGTTGCAAAGACTTGATAGAATTCGACCCATACGAATTGAGCAAAGAGCCATCCTTTACATCCGATTTCAAAGAATTTCTCAAGACGAAATATGGCACTGACGGAAAGATCATCAACAGTACGGGTAACGTATCTGACAGTTGGGCAAAAAACTTACAGACACTGGACTTAGATGCAGATATCAATTCGCTGGAAGATTTGCTCAATATGCCAAATCTGAAGAGACTCGTAGTAGGAAAGAACACTTATCTCACAGAGGCAGGAGCCAATGACGAGACTCGTGGACAATACAAAATATTCGACCCTGCTATCAGCAATAAGGTATTGGAGATTATGCACCAGCATACAGGGCTTGTCGTAGAACGCTATAACAAGCATTACCAGGAATTGGGCAAAGAGTCTTATATCAAGGATATGGGAGCCACACACTTGCCTGAAATAGATTGCTACGATATCAGCAAAGCAAGTATTAAATGCAGTGTTGCCGACCAAGATGGCTACAACTCGCACCCTGAATATCTCATAGACGGCAAGACAAGCACCTGCTGGAAGCCTTTTGCCACCAGTTCTCAACAAACGTATATCTTGACTATCGACTTAGGTAAAGAAGTTGAGGCAAGCGGCATAAAAGTGGTACAGAAATCGTTTAGCAAATCTGACCAGGACAACGACATTGCCCCACAAAAGATGACGTTAAAGATTGCCGACAAGAGCGGCGGTCTAAGCGATGCCACCTATGTGGAGGAGAACACACTCGGAACCAGCACGGGACAAACTATCCTTCTGCCATTCGCCAATGGGAAACAAAAGGTGAGATACATCCAAGTGGGCATTCCTTCTCAATACTACTTTGGTACTTTCGATGTGACACTTGCAGAAATCGGCATCTATAAATAAAACGAAAAAATGAAAAAGTTAATTATATCCATAATAATTATGTTGGGCAGCGCTTCTGCGTTTGCCCAACAAAATGACAAGTTGCTGCAAACGCTGAAATCGGAACTCAGCTACAGCATGGAGCAGCTACAAAAGCAACCAGGCCACAAGCCATACTACATGAGCATGAGAGTGGAAGACAAATATACCCTCGTGCTAAAAAGTAGCTTTGGCAACAAGAATGGTGAGGAGGAAGGGCGCACCCGTCTTTTCTCACCACAAATCAGAATCGGAAGCAAGCAACTTGACAACTTTAAATATACTACCCAGGGCACACAGCAATACCAGGGCATGTCTGTCTCGCAACCTACTATGCTGCCCTTAGACGACAACGCCACAGATGGCATCCGTGCTGCCATTTGGAAAGAGACTAACAACCGCTACAAGTATGCCTGCCAGGTCTTTGACGAAGCAAAGACCAAGGTTGCGACAACCGCTGCCAACGAGGACAAAGCCGCATGCTTCTCTGATGCTCCCGTAGAGAAATACTATGATGCTTCTATCGACAACCGCTATTATCATATAGACAAGGCTGGCTGGCTCAAGAAACTCAACGAAATTTCTGCCGCATTCAAGGCAGAGCCAGAGTTGCTGAGCGGACAAGCAAATCTGACCTATCAAGTATCTCGCGTCTATTTTATCAACACCGATGGATCAGAAGTGATACAAAACCGCATTTGCGGTCGTATCATGCTTTCTACACAAGCAGTAGCAGCAGACGGTATGAGTTTACCACTCAACAAAGATTATCTGGCATACGATCTCGATAGTCTTCCTTCTGTGAAAAAAATGGTAGCCGATGCTAAAGATATGGTGAAGAGGGTATTGGCTTTGAGAAATGCTCCCGTCGCTGATCCATATACAGGTCCTGCTATGTTGTCGGGTGAAGCAAGTGGTGTTTTCTTCCATGAGATATTCGGTCACCGCCTTGAAGGACACCGCCTCAAAGAAGGCGGCGAGACTTTCAAAAAAATGGTAGGACAACTCGTATTGCCTAAAGAGTTCCAGATTTATTGCGACCCTACATTGCGCCACTATGCAGGAACCGATCTTAACGGATATTACAAGTATGACGACGAGGGAGTGAAAGCTCGCCGTGTAAACAACGTGGTGAATGGTGTGCTGAAATCTTTCCTCATGAGCCGTGTACCACTTGACGGATTTCCTGAGAGCAATGGTCATGGACGAACATCCGACGACAAAGATCCAGTATCACGCCAGTCAAACCTCATTGTAGAAACCAACAAGCCTTACACCGAAGCACAGATGCGCCAGATGCTTCGTGCAGAGGCTAAAAAGCAAGGTAAGGAATATGGTTATTACTTTAAAACGGTGACCAGCGGTTACACTTACACAGGTGAAGGCGGCAGCCTCAACTCTTTCAACGTAACTCCATTAGAGGTGTTTCGCATCTTTGCTGATGGTCGCCCAGACCAGTTGGTACGCGGTGTGGATTTGATCGGAACTCCACTCTCTATGTTCTCGCACATCGCTGCAGCAGGTAAGGACGCAAGTGTATTTACTGGAGTATGTGGTGCAGAGTCAGGTTGGGTACCAGTTACCGCAGTTTCTCCAACAATCTTCGTTACTCAGATAGAAACACAGCGCCGTGCCAAGAGCAACTATGTGCCAGCCACGTTGAGAGCACCTGAGTTTGGAGGAAAGCCATCAACCGATGTATTTGAAGGAACCGACGCCAACAATATAGACAAAAGCATCCTATATGGAATGAAAGACGAAATGAAGAGAGAAATGGACTCGCTTACCATTGCAGGCTCTCCACGTCCTTTCTATATGTCATATTTGGCAACTCGCTTCAAGACTATCGATATAAAAGCTGAACTTGGCGGTTTAACCTATTGTTACGACATGCCATGGGACATGCTGGGTAGCACCCAGGTTTTGGTAGGAAGTTTCAAGCGCAACAGTGAATTAAAACTCGGGCAATACGTGCAAACTGGCATACAATCAGAAGGTGGCTACGATGCCATCCGACGTGCTTTCTGGACTTATAGCGATTTAGCTTACAAATACAATCTGAATAGCTACGCCCAGAAGATGAATGCCCTGAATAGCAACCCATTGCCTGCCGCAATCGAAAAAATACCAGACATGCAGCGCATGGCTCCTGTCACAGACATTCAACCAAGCTATGCCTACGATATCAACAGCCAGGAGTTAAGTGACTTGGCTTGCAAAGCATCAGCAGTCTTCAAGGATTTCAAGGACTTAACCAACACAAGCGTTTCCTTTGAAGGCGCATACGAAGACACTTATCGTGTAACATCAGAGAATGTCAATCTCAAAGAACCTCATAGTTACTTGAAAATGAAGGTAAGCGCTAATCTCCATCTGGCAGATGGAAGCCTACAGAAAAATGGATTCGAAATGAATTTCACCACTCCAGAGGAAGTGCCATCCGCAGAAATACTACAGGCAAAAGTGAGGGAATTTGCAGAACAATTTGTTGCATTAAAAGACGTACCTATATTGAGCGACACATACAAAGGTCCTGTCATGTTCGAGGATATGGCTGCTGTTTATCCTTTCACTGAGAATCTGTTAACACTCAACAAACTCTATGCAAAAGTAATACTTGCTCCTAACGACAAGGCACTTGGCAAGAAGATTGGCAAGAAGATTCTTGACCCACGCATCGACATTGTGAACTACACTTCTCTGCCAGAATACAATGGCACAAAGTTGATGGGAGCCTATAGCATAGACGCTGATGGCATCAAGCCTGAGGCAGAAATTCCATTGGTAGAGAAAGGTATCTTGAAGCAGATTTTGAATCGTGCCACACCTACAGAGCATGCTATGCACTCTACGGGTAGTGCCCGCTTCATCAATAACCCAAGAGCCGTTGCGCTCACCACATCAGTGGGTACTTTCCACGTGAAAGCTACTGGTACTACCGATGCAGACAAGATGAAAAAAGAGCTCATCAAGTTGGGTAAGAAAAAGAAGTTGGAGTATGTATACAAGATAACAAGTCCTGCTGGCGCAGAATCCTTGCAGCTCTATCAGATCAACGTAAAGACAGGCGAAGAGAAACTTGCGAGAATCACACAAGCCATTCTCCCAACACTAAGCCAGTTGGAAAAGATTACAGCCATCTCATCCAAAGAGAATGTGTATAATCTCTCCAAGGACGTAAACACTTCCGTTATCTGTCCTTCTGCCATCATCCTGGATAACATCGAGTTGAGCAGCAACACTCCTCGTAGCGAGAAGGCTCCAGCCATCCCTTATCCTTTGCAACGATAAAAAGGATACATTAATAATTATAATTCTCTCTCGTAAGAGGACTGCCCGAGATGGGTAGTCCTCTTTTTTTAACACTATATAAACTTACAGCCAGGCTCCTACGGCATAGAGTGGCTTGTTGACCATCCACTCCTGATCTTGATAAGGCTTCATTGAAAGTCGCAAACCTTTTAGATTCGGATGCTTTTCTATGAATGTGCGAAGAGATTTAGCACGAACATTTTCCTCTGCCTTGATTTCAATAGGCGTTATGGTAGTTCCATGCTGAACAATCAAGTCGATTTCCACACGCGAATCATTACTGCTGAAATAGTAAATCGGAATCTGAAGCGCCATAAGTTGGGTTAAGACAAAAAGCTCCGTGAAAGAGCCTTTATATTCCTTCAGCAAAGTATCAGCCACCAAAATACTTTCTGCCGGAGTATCTACCATTGCACCCATCAAACCTATATCCAAGACAAAAAGTTTAAACACAGACATTTCTGCATAAAACTTCAATGGCATTTCCGGAGCCGACACACGATTAATCTGATAAACTAATCCTGCATCTATCAACCACTGAATGGCTAACTCAAATTCAGAAGCTCTTGCTCCTTTCTTCAACGCTCCAAAAATAAACTTTTTATTTTCTTTTGCCAATTGTGACGGAATAGAATCCCATACCATATTGATACGAGGCACTTCCTGTGAAGGAGCATGTTTGGAGAAATCACGCTGATAGTCAAAAAGTATCTGTTTTTGAATGTTGCGCACTTCCTCTAAGTTCTTGCTTTCCACAAATTCCAAGACTGCTGCAGGCATTCCTCCTACATAGTAATACTGCCGCAAATAATCTGTCAAACGCAAAGACAGAGAATCTATAAGAGAAAAGTCCTTGGCATGAAGCACATTGACCAATGGCTGCTCGCCCATAGCTAACAGGAACTCATCGAAGGTCATTGGATACATCTTTATCATATCCACCTTTCCCACTGGAAATGATGTTCCACTATGAAGGGATATGCCCAAAAGCGAACCGGCTACAGCCACATGATAGGCTGGAGCATCTTCGCAGAAATATTTCAGAGAGTTTAATACAACAGGATTTTCCTGTATCTCATCGAAAATAATCAATGTATTTTCCGGTTCTATATTTACATGGAGCAGAGCTGACAAGGATAGTAAGATTCGCTCAATATTATAGTCTTGCGCAAAGATCTTTTCCACCATTTCATTCTTGTCACAATTGACATAAGCCATTTTCTGATAGAACTTGGCACCAAATTCCCGTAGGATATAAGTCTTTCCTACTTGTCTTGCACCATTGATTATCAAAGGCTTACGATTCTTCTTTTGCTTCCACGCGAGGAGCTGTTTAATAACATTTCTTTCCATAATCACATTTTTTTGCACGAACTTTTGCTGCAAAGATACACTTTTTCGCACGAATATCCGACACTTTACTACATTTTTTTGCACGAACGCCCTAAATTTTGTAGCAGTTCCCCAAAGTTAACAGTTAATTATCCATAATTATAAATGCATTTATTATAAGAGTATTTATAATTTTTGTAACTTTGCGCCATCACTTATAAAAAATTGATTATGGATATACCCTTTATTTATGGAAGACTCGCTGAGAAAGAGAGTTTTATCGACAGAGTAGAAGACAGAAGGGAACTGAAGAATTTCCTTCGCCACGGCATCAACGTCATCTTGGTATCTCCAAGAAGATGGGGAAAATCTTCGCTTGTCAGAACCTCTATGGAAGAATTAATGCAGGAAGAATCCAAAACAAAGGTTTGCTTCATGGATGCCTCCAAGATTCATACGGAGGAGGAATTCTACAACAAATTTGCCTCCATCGTGATACAAGGAGTTTCTTCCACATTGGAACAGAAATTATCTGACTTGGTGAAATTTATCAATCGTTTTACCCCAAGCATCACGATAGCTTCCGACCCAATGAATAGTGTAGAGGTCAACCTAAAGGTGAATCCTGTAAAGGAAAGTCCTGAAAACATTCTGCAACTCCCCGAAAGGATAGCCGAGGCTAAAGGCATCAAGATTATCGTCTGCATTGATGAGTTTCAGCAACTCGCCAACCTGCCAAAATGGAAGAACCTTGAAGCTATGCTGAGGGCTGAATGGCAGTTGCAGCACCATACCACCTATTGTCTCTACGGCAGCAAGATGCACATGATGAAAGATATTTTCAACAAGGCGAACAGTCCTTTCTTTAAGTTCGGACAACTGATGAACCTGAAGAGAATAGCCAAGGAATATTGGATTCCATACATCATAAGCAATTTTAAGAAGACAGGAAAAGCTATCTCTGAGAGCCAAGCAGAATGTCTATGCGAAAGAGTGAAGTATAACTCTTGGTACGTACAGCAATATTGCTTCTTCCTATGGTCACACACAGACAAAGAGGTGACGCAAGAACTCCTCGACAACCAGCTCCAACTGGTTTTGGACACCAACGAAGACTTGTTCTTGACCGAGATGGACGAGCTCACTCCCACCCAAATCGGTATGCTGAAAGCCATTGCTTCTGGCGAAAAGCACTTCAATGCCAAGGATGTCGTAGAGACGTATGGTCTGGGGCAGCCACAGAGCATCACACGTAACAAGAAAGTATTAGTAGAGAAAGATCTCGTTGAGAAACATCTTCAAGATTTCTCATTCGTCGATCCTGTCTTCGAGCTTTGGCTGAAGAGAGAATACAACATTTTACCATAATGGGAATAAAAACAGCCAATAATCGCATTTTCGAGGATAGAGATGAGGTAAACATCTCTCAAGATTAAGCAATATTTCATGAATCAAAACAATATCAGCGCCACAGAACTTTTCCAGCGGGTAAGGGAACTACTGATGCTCCCGGAATTGGAGCCGAAGACACGCAACAAGATGATGCACGATACGCTCATCCTCTGCTGCCACGAAGGAGTGAAGGATACCAAACAGGCTTTCGGTAACCTTTTCTCCCAGGTGGATTATCTCTGTAAGGCTCACGGCATCAAGGTGGCAGACAAGATTGCCATCCAGACCATGCGCCGACACAGCAATTCGCAGGAACCGCTCTCAAGCGAAGATTTGAAATATGATGCACGTGCCCTTTCCATCTTCATCTCAGCAGTCTTCGGAGTGGATGTACCTCACGAGCTGAACGTACTCATTCCCCATACCAACCGCCCTTATCAGAAGGGACTGGAAATCAACAACCGCCGCATCCGCTGCATCGTGAAGAACTGGGACAGCGATTTCATCCGCGTGGATATTGACCAGGATGCTGACGAAGAGGAATATCTCGTTCAACTGAAAGATGAAGAGAACCATATCGACCATACCTACCTCTGGGATATCCTGAAGGAAGGTATGCAGCTCAACCTGCTCGACTGTCAGGTGAAACAGCCCATCATCACCCCCCGACTCATCGTGGTGGAACCCGATTATCTGGTAGATATCAGTAGCATTGCCACCTGCTTCACGGCTTTCGGTCATCATCCCCTGCTCTATCTGCTGAACCAGATGAAACCCCGTGCCAACACCCAGGCTACCCTGCTCGGTAACTTTGCCGGTGCTGCGCTGGATGACATCATCAATACAAACGGCAAATATCAGATGAACGAAACCATAAAGACGAATTTCAGGGAGAAAGCACTGGAGTTCTGCACCTGTCCCTGGTTTGATGCCAAGAAATTCTATACAGATGCCAACCAGCAGGCATTCAATCTGCAGCAGGTAGTGGATATTCTCTTCCCCCGCACCGCATCGCAGGCACAGATGTCAGCCTTCCGTGGCGAAAGTCTTTACGACAGGAAGAAAGCCATCCTCGAACCTTCGTTCGTCTGCGAAGCACTCGGCATACAGGGACGTGTGGACCTGATGACCACCGACTGCAAACTGCTGGTGGAGCAGAAATCGGGACGCAACATGAATATCGAAACCCATCAGGTAGATCCGGGTTATCACAGTTATCAGCTGGAGCCCCACTATGTACAGCTGCTGCTCTACTATGGCGTATTGCAGCACAACTTCAAGCTGAGCAACGACCGCGTGAATATCCGTCTGCTCTACTCCAAGTATCAGCCGCAAGATGGATTGATGGTGGTAGCCTACTATCAGAAGCTCTTCAAGGAAGCCATAGAATACCGCAACCAGCTCGTTGCTGCCTCCTTCGAGATAGCCAAGGAGGGTTTCGAACATGCGCTGAATGAATTTACGCCCGAAGTATTGAACGTAGCTGGCACCCAGGACTTCTTCTACAACAAGTATCTGAAGCCGCAGATAGAAGCCATCACCAGTCCGCTCCACAACCTCACCCCATTAGAGGAGGCTTACTTCTGCCGCATGATGACCTTCGTGTTGCGGGAACAGATGATCAGCAAGGTGGGCGCACAGGAAGGAACGAACACATCCAGTTCCGACCTCTGGACCATGCCACTCGCCGAAAAGAAAGATGCGGGCAACATCTATACCGACCTGCATATCATCCGGAAGGAACAGAGCTGCGCAGGAAGCGGATATGATACCATCACCCTCAGCGTGCCCGACCAGGGAAAGGACTTCCTGCCCAACTTCCGCATCGGCGACATGGTGTATCTCTATACCTACAAGCTGAAGGAAGAACCCGATGTGAGAAAGGCTATATTATATAAAGGTGTACTGCAGGAGATTCACAGCGATGAGATTGTAGTACATCTCACCGACGGACAGCAGAATGCCGATATCTTCGAGATGAATCTGCCTTACGCCATAGAACATGGAACGAGCGATGCATCAACAGGCGGAAGCATCCGCAACCTGCACCAGTTTATCTGTGCACCCAAGGAGAAGCGCGACCTGCTGCTGGGACAGCGTGCTCCGCAAAGAGATGCCTCGCTTACATTAACCAGACATTACGATGATGTACTGGACGACATCATTCTCCGTGCCAAGCAGGCACAGGATTACTTCCTGCTCGTGGGACCTCCGGGAACAGGAAAGACCAGCCGTGCCCTGAAGTTCATGGTAGAAGAAGCATTGAACGATGGAACAGGAATGCCTACAGCAGAAAGCATCGCCGCTGGAGGTAAGTCGGCTCAGCAGCCTGCATCCTCCATCCTCCTGATGAGTTATACCAACCGTGCCGTGGATGAAATCTGCGAGATGCTGGTAGATTCCGGCATCCCATTCCTTCGCCTCGGCAGCGAGTACTCCTGCGATGAGCGGTTCCGCCCTTATCTGATAGAGAAAGCCATCAGCGACTGTCCGAAGCTCGAAGCCATCAAACAATATATAATAGGTACGCGTGTAATCGTGGGCACCACTTCGATGATGACCTCCAAACCGTTCATCTTCTCGCTGAAGCACTTCAAGCTTGCCATCATCGATGAGTCGAGCCAGATACTGGAGCCTAATCTCATCGGTCTCCTGTCTGCCGTGGATAAGTTCATCCTCATCGGCGACTACAAGCAGTTGCCAGCCGTGGTGCAGCAGAGCGAGCAGGATTCAGGCATTCCTACCATCAACGACAGTCAGAAAGGTGGCGTCATCGACATGAGCATCCTGCAGGACATCTGTCTTACCAACTGCCGCAACTCCCTCTTCGAACGTCTGATTCATTGGGAAGATCACGAAGAGCGCAGCGAATTCATCGGCATTCTGCGCCGCCAGGGAAGAATGCATCCCGAGATTGCAGAGTTTCCTAATCGGATGTTCTACCGCCGGGAGAAGCTGGAACCCGTGCCATGTCCACACCAGTTGGAGACAGAACTGTCATACACCCTTCCATCAGAAGATGCGCTCGACGACCTGCTGAAGGAGCACCGCATGATATTCCTTCCATCCAAATTCTGCAAGGAACCGAATGTATCCGATAAGATCAATGCCAACGAGGCAGCAATCGTAGTAGACCTGCTTCGCCGCATCCACCGCTTCTATGGAGAACGTTTCGATGCCAAGAAGACGGTAGGCGTCATCGTTCCTTACCGCAACCAGATAGCCATGGTGCGCAAAGGCATCGAAAAGCTCGGCATTCCGGAACTGGAGAAGATCAGCATCGATACCGTAGAACGGTACCAGGGCAGCCAGCGCGATGTCATCATCTACAGCTTTACCATCCAGAACATCTGGCAGCTCGACTTCCTTGCCGGCAACAGTTTCGTAGAAGATGGTGCCATCATCGACCGCAAGCTGAACGTAGCCATTACCCGTGCCCGAAAGCAGATGATTATGACAGGCAACCCGGAGATATTGCGCAATAATCAGATTTTTAGCGAATTAATGCAGTATGTTAAGGAAAAAGGAGGATACTGGGAGAATAAATGAAAACCTACTTTTTCCTAAAGGGCAAGAAGATTGGCATAATAAATATCAAAGCTATGACAGAGAAGACCAATCCTCCAATAACCCCTACTGCAAATGAGAACCAAAAAGGTTCCTCCTTACCATCAATCAAGAAAGGTATCATACCCATCATTGTTGATAATACCGTCAGCATGATGGGTATAATCTTATGATTATAGGCACAGACATAATTCACCACATTCTTTCTGTGGGAAAGACATAGCACAAGGCGATATTGGCTCAATATGTAGATGCCGGAATTGACAACAATTCCCACCAACATCACCAAAGACGCAAATCCGCCACTTCCAAATTCTACCCCAGTGAAACTAAATGTCAAGAAGGCACCCATTAATGCAACTGGCACTACCGACAAAATTACCCATGCAAAGCGCAAAGACTCAAAGTGGATGCTACAGATGAAAAACACGACCACCACAACCAGCAGCAAGAACCAATAATTAGATTCCTCCGAGGCAGGATCGTGATAAGACTGTTTTTCGCAGCCATAACCCACCGCCAACGTTTTCTTAAAGGCATCCAACGTCTGCTCGATATACTCTTCCGTATAAGCATAAGATCCAAGTACATTGAAAGAAACATGCAGTATATATTCTTGTTTTTCCTTAGGAATCACATTCTTGGCCTCTCGCCAATTAACCTGCATCATATCAGGCAAGAATACCTCACTGCTGTCCACACCCATTTGCTCATTCTCCATGCGCCATATATCATAGGTAGAAGAAGGCTGGGGAGTAAGATACACATCTGTCTCTGCATTTTGTCCTCGGGAAGTCCCCACAAAAGAAGACGCCGTATAAGAACGCATCGTTTGGTACACACTTTTGGGCTCTATTCTATACAATGTCATATTGTCTTTTTTGTAACCCATATATACCTCGTCCTCTTGGTTCCCATACCCAGGAGTCTCTATCAAAATATCTTGCACTCGCTTGTTTTCTCGCAAGGTATCACACAGATTCTCTGCCAGTCGGTACAGTTGCGCATAATTATAGCCTTTCAGGATGATATGTTCCGAACGATGCTGCAAGTTGAGCGAATTGCTGAACCCTCGTTCACTAACGCCATGAGTTGCCCAGTCGGCACCTCCCACCGATATCAATTTGCCTATCAACTCATTCTCCAATTGATAAGGGAAGCTCGTCTTCTCTACATCACTCTTAAAAGAAATCGTGATTCTTCCTCCCCTGCCATCTATACGGGTCACAAACTCCTTGATGCCATCATATTTCTTTAGGAACTCCTCCATGATCATCATCTTCTGATTCAGTTGCACAGCAGTACCGCCAACAGGCATCTGTCCGCTGACATACAGTTTTACCTCCTCATCTTCTCCTCTTCGCTGATTACTGTTGTCAGACAGATAATCAGCAAACATTTGGCTCGTTCCTCCCAGATAGGTGGCAAGTGTTTCCTTATACTCAAACGTATCTGGCAAGGAACGGAAAGGAAAGCCTAATGCCCAGAAGAGCAATACCAGACATACCCATCTGAAGCGTCCCAATAGTAAGATATAACGAACATAAAAATGATTCCACCTTACAATCCAGCGAGCATGATGCACCTGATGTTTCTTGGATGCATAGTGCCACTTATCAATGATAGCAGGCACAAAGAAATAAGCCACCAGTAAGGAGACTACAAGATTGACAATGATAATCCAAGCGAAATCATACAAATCTTTTTGCAGTTCAGATGGCAAGAAAAAGATAACCACCATGGAACCTATCGTAGTAAACATTGCCGCCCATATAGACCAGAACGCCTTACGGTCGTGGTAATAACTGTAATGGTCTACCATCACGATAGTGGAATCGATTATCAACCCCATTGACACCGTGATACCCGCCAAGGAATAAACATGCAATTGCAATCCTAAAGCCCAGAAGGCGATAATGGCAACCAGCAAGTTGGCTGCCAACGTAATAAAGATGATGGTCAGATATTTCCACCTTCTACTAACAAAGAGAACCAAAGCAAGTAACACGATGACCGACATCAGCGTACGCCATATCAAGTTGTCCATTTCCTCACGCTGTTCTTGGGCATGGTCATAGGTCAGGGTGAGCATCATTTTCTGTTGCAAGCGCTCCTTAATCTTCACCATCTCCTCCTGCACCTTGTCCGACATAACAATAGCCTTTCCATCCATCGGTATATACACGTTGATATAGATAGTGTTCATACCATTTACACGATAATATCTATCAGGCTCCACATCCTTGAATGAGATTCTAGCCAGGTCATTGAGGTAGATGATTTTCTCTGTCACTCGCTTCAAGGGCATTTGTTCCAAATCCTTTCCTACAGCATCAGTGGATAGATGCAGCATGATACGTTCCTTACCCTTTTCTGTCGTTTCGTTCTCTACAGTTCCCAAGATCTCGTCTTCGCCCAGATATTTTCGAATGCCATCCACCATATCCGCAGAGGTAACTCCATAATTAGCAAGTACCAAAGGGTCATATACCACATCCATATACCGCTGGGTAGTACCCGTTATCTCCACCTTGCTCACCCCCTCTATCACTTCCAAAGGGCGTTTCAAGTTTCGCACCACATATTCACCTATCAAGTTGGTTTGCATATCCGCATTTACTTGATAAGTCAACAGCAACTGCTGATTGTCACGCGATGACTTCTGATAAACCACCTCTCCACCCGACACATCAGGATAAGAGATGCCATCAGGCAAACGCTCATACGACTGTCTCAACATAGAAGAAATCTCAAATCGCACACTGGACACCTTAGCGTTTTCCTTCAGCTTGACATATACCTCGCTCTTGCCCCAAGAAGATTTTGACGACACACTCTCCACTCCCTTTATGGCAGCCAGCATCCCTTCCACAGGAGAAGTAAGGTTTTGCTCTATCACCTTTGCCGAAGTGTTAGGCCAATTGTATTTCACCGTAATCGTCTTGCCCTGACGTGGCACAGGTTCCACACCCACGTCCAGCAGAGGGGCGAGGGCAACACCTATCACCATCAAAATGCAAAAACTCAGTATGACTGTAAAAGAAGAAATCTTCATCGCTTTCTATAGATTACATAATATATCAATGGCACATAATAGATACTTACCAGCGTACCCACTATCATACCTATCAGTATGGTCAACGACAATGGAAACTGGATGTCGGCACCTAGCGAACCCTTTGCCATAAAAGGCAAGAGAGAGAATATCGTGGTCAGCGAGGTCATCACAATAGGCAGCAAGCGTTCACGCCCAGCCTTAATAATGGAATCATGCAGTTTGCCTCCCTCCCGGCGATGACGATTAATCGTATCCACCTTCAATATGGAATCATTGATGACGATTCCCACCATCACAATCATACCAATCATGGACATCACATTAAGCGACACATCCATCAACCACAAGAAGAAGAGCACAATAAAGACATCTATCGCTACCTCAGACAAGATAATGAAAGGTTGCACCAAACTCTCAAACTGCGCTGCCAAGATAAAGAACAACAAGAACAAGGCTATACCCAATATCCAGAGCAATCCCTTGATCATCTCACGGCTCTCAAAATAATCACCATCCATCATTATCTTTATGTCCTCATGGGCATGAGTATACGCCTTGACAAAGTCTTGTACCTCTCTCATTTGCTGGCTGCTTCCATTCAGTTCAATAGGATAGAACTCACCTTCTGCCGAGCCATACAAATGCTTATAACCATCATTCATACGTTCTTTTATCAACATGCTCAATGGTATCTCCACACCATTGTTGCTAGTTATCGTACTAGCCAAGATGTCTTTTCTGCCATTGGCAAAAGAACCAACAATGACTGGTACAGAACCAGCACCTTGATTGATACGCAACACATCATTGGTGCCCAGCATCTGCCTGAGTTTATCACTCAGTTGCTTAAAACTGATGCCATACATCGCCATCATTTCTACGTCAGCCACCAATTGCAGGTTATTCTCTGTCATAACTGTAGGCACGGACAATTCAGGAATTCTGTGGCGCAAGGTATCAGTAAATGCCTTTGCCTGTTCTACCGACACGCGATGTCCAGCTCCATCCTGCAACTTCAGGCAAAGGTCGGGTTGCCCCGAAGAGAATATCAAGTCGAAGAGATTACCCGAAGGTGAAAACGACACGGAAGCCTGAGGATATCTTGCCAAGATATAAGACTTCAGTTGTTCCTTGGATTCCTCAAAGTCAGCCTGCGTTTTAGACTTGAAGTATACCAAAGCTTCGGACGATGTGATTTCCTTCGTATGAAAGAGCAAGAAGTCTTGTGTACCTGCCATGCTAGTAGTAGTTTCCAATCCTTTTCGGTTGGCAGTCAAGACATCAGAAATACGCCGATCGTTTTCATCCACAGAGATGCCAGCATTCCAATCCACATACATGATGGCATCCGTATAATTGATTTCAGGCATCACACTCTTCTCGGAGATGGCAAACATCAGAAACAACCCTGGGATGGGCAACAAGAACAAAATTAAGCAGCTCTTGACATGGGCAAACATCCAGTCATGTCCCTTGCTATAACATCTAAACAAGAATTCATGACCCCCTTTCATATCCTGCACCATCTCCTTGCACTGATGCTTGACAGACACCACACGATAAAAAACAGGCAATGCCACCATTGCCACCACTAAGGAGGCAAAAAGAGCGATAGCGATACCCATGCTCTGGTCATAAAACAAGGCACCTGCTATACCACCTGCAAAAATCAACGGTACAAATACGCTGCAAGTGGTAAGCACTGAACTCAGCATAGGCGTGAATACCTCCTTGGTACCCTGGCAGATAGCCTCATCCATCACAAGTCCCATCCTACGTTTCTGTATGATATTGTCTATCACTATGATAGAGTTATCCACTATCATACCCACACCCAATATCAAGCCCGACAAGGAAATAATATTGATGGATATATGCAACAAGCTAAAGCACAGCAAGGTGATAATCAGCGACAATGGAATTGACATTGCCACCAATAAAGCCAATCGCCACTTTCGCATAAAGTAAAGCAACACGACAGAGGTAAAGAAGGCTGCCGCCAACAAGTTCCATTCCAAATTATTGATGGAATAAGCCAATAGTTCCGTTTGGTCTCTCGTAATATCAAACTCTATTTCGGGATAATTTTTCTGTAAGTCTGCCACGGTTTCCTCTATAGCCTCTTTTAAATCAGCCATACGCGCATCATTCTGCTTGATTACCGCCAAAGTGATACAGTTTTTTCCATTATGTCTATTGATATTCTTACGCACAGCAGGATGCTCCTCAATATTACACAAATCCTTGAGTTGAAAAATACGCCCACCATGAGTGACATAGATATCTTTTACGTCATCCAATGTAAGTATCTGATTATCAAAATGCACATTATACTTAAAGATTCCATCTTGCACTGTAAGTGCTGACAACTGGATATCATTGTCAAGCAAGGCTTTCTGAAGTTGTTCTATGCTAATCCCCATAGCAGCCATCTTATAGTCATCGGGCGTACAAGTAATCTCAGAGGTTACGATACCCGACATATCCACCATAGCGGTAGGAGGCAACTGTTCTAGTCTGCGACACACCACATTACGAGCGAACTCACTCAACTGGGCAAAACGCTGGCTAGCCTCAGTCTCTCCCTTCTCATCACGAAAAGACAAGTCGAGATAAAAGGCAGGTATATCCATCGCACTCGCCTTGATAACCTTGGGGCGATTCACCTCCTTGGGCATTTTGCCCATTGCCATGTCTATCTTCTCGTTGACCTCCACAAAGAGCAAGTCTATATCCGACTCAGGAGAAAATTTCAACGCAATATTACCCACATCCATTCTCGAATCAGAGTGGACGTTTTTCACTCCAGGCACACGAGACAGTTGGCTACGCAAGGGAGCAATGACCCGTTTCTCCATCTCCTGCACCGAATAACCAGGCACAGAAGCCTGGATAGAGATTTGCGGGATGTCGATATTCGGCATCAGTGAGACAGGCAGACGACTCGTCCCGATGACACCAACCACCACCAAGGCTATCAGTATCATCGTAACGGCTATCGGACGATGAATCATGTATTTTATCATTCTCGCTTATTTCTTTTTAATTTTCACTTCTGTACCATCGGCAAGGTTTTGATTGCCCGATGTGATAACGATGTCACCAGTATGCACTTCAGTTTCCTTGCGCTTACATCCCGTGATGGCATACGACCCAATATTACTGTGAGCAATATCCACATATGTCCACACTGCCTCACCATTTTTATACATGAATACCACTTGATAACCATCACGCTCCAGCACAGCATCTTTTGGCACCACGAAAGAGTGAGGCACATCCTTCTCTATGATGATTTTAACGTTCATGCCATCTATCAGATGTCCTGCTCCATTCGGTATTCGTGCCATCATCTTGAGCATACCTTTCTCATTGATGCTTGGATTGATGTTCACAATCTTTCCTACATATTGCTTGCCCGCATCCACAAAGGGGCTGATCAACACCCTTTGTCCCACCTGTAGATTCTGAATCTCAGCCTCCAGGACATAGAATTCCACATCCATCTGTGAGTCATTGATCAAGGTACAAAGTTTGTCGATACGCTGATTTCGCTTGTTATCCAAGTCGGCTATTCTACCTGCAAATGGGGCCACAAGGTTACACTTGCCCTTGGCACGCAGAGCTGATTGCAATTGATATTGAGCCAGGAAATAGCCAGAAGACACCTTGGCACGATGCATGACATCATCCGGTACAGAGGACGAAATGCCATCATATCCCAGTCCTATCAGTTTGTCGGCAAGCAGCACACGAGCTTTTTCCAATTCCTTCTTAGCCTTTTCCATGTTCAGTTCTGCCTCAGCAGCATCTGTTCTGGCTATCAATTGTCCCTTGCTTACCCTGCTGCCATTCTGTACAAAGACCCCGCTCACGATGCCACCATCGGCAAATGAGAGTTCACACTTCGCTATGGCTCTCAACTTGCCATTGCATATCAGCTGCCGATGGAAGGTTTGCGGTTTCAGCCTCAACGTGTCCACATATACCTCTGTGGCTTTCACATCAGCCGTCATCACTTGCTCCTCATATGCTTCTTTTTTCTTTTGGTAACAAGCAGCCAACAATGCACAGGCTATCAGCCCGATACCTATTATCTTATATCTTGCAAATGCCATATTCTTTTTTAATCATTTTTATTTTACGATACTTTCAAAATCAGCCGTCAAAGCATGCTTTTGCGCCCAGTCATAGAGCGTATATCTACGCAAACTATAGTAATTAGTCCAATAGTTTTTCAATTGCCCGATATATTGCGACTTGGCTTTTTCCAATTCCTGCAAGGCTGTATTCAGTTCCGTGACCGAAATGTTACCAGCCTCAAATCTCTTCTTAGTTATCTCATAGCGCTCATGGGATATTTGCTGTGCCCGTAAGGATGTGCGACATTGCCCTGACTGAAAGCTAAACTGCAACACTTCTCGCTTAATCTGCTGGGCATAATCATTGTCAGCCTGCTCACGCTTGGTCTTGGCTAATTCCAAATTAGACTTTGCCACCATCACCTTGCCTTTCTGTACACCCCAGTCGAAGATGGGTACCGTCACTGTCAAGCCAACAATCTCATTATCTTGCAATTTGCCATAGGCAGCCGCCAAATTGTCTGCCGTCTTATTAAATCCCAGTTCAGCATTCATCTGCACCTGTATACCTTTGGCTGACTGGGCTTGCGCCAATTTCTGCTGAGCAGACAACACATCTATTTCTTGGCTTACGGCATGAGAAGAATTCACCAAAGCCTTATCTAACACCTCATTAACATTGAGCACCAGATCCATCACTGCATCAGGAGGCGTAAGATTCACTTGCTCATAGTCGTGTACACGGAGATAAGAGAAAAGGTCGTAAAAACTATCTTCTTTCTTGACCTTGGCATTGTTCACCTCTACTTGTGTATTCAGCAGCGACAATTCCAGTTGCAACAAGTCGCTCTTGGTGATGGTGCCCAACTTCAACCTGCGCTCTGAGATTTGATACAGTTCCTGCAAGTCTTTATACTTGGTTACATTTTGTTGATAATCAGATTGAGATGAAATAGCCTGGAAATAGAGCGCAGTAACGCGAATGGATATATCTTCCATAGCCTCCAAATACACCTTTTTAGCCTTTTCATATTGTTTAGGTTCAGTCTTCTTTCTCCATTTCAACTCATTATAGTTTCTCAAAGGTTGAGAATAAGAGAGCCTAAGTGGTCGAGAATTATAAGTAGTCAACTTATAGTCAAACTGGTCTAGTCGATATAAGTAAGACTGTAGCGACAGCGTACCACCCAAGGAACTAATTTGTTGAGTCATCGAAAGGGTCAAGGAGTTGGTCAGGGAGTTATTGTCCACATAATTTATCTTGCCATCTTCTGCATTTCTTGCCTCAACCCGAGAATGGTTAAAGTTCATGAGTCCTCCATTCAGAGTGAGCGAGGGCAACAATTCCGCCCGAAACGATTTGTACGCCCAATAGCTGGACGTAAAGCTAAACTTAGCCAGCATCGCATCATATGAATTTCGCTGAGCGATGTTGATGGCATCGCCCAGCGTAATGCTCTGTTGGGCACACACTGGCATAGCATATAATGCCCATAGCATATAGAGTCCTATTTTCAAAAGTTGCTTCATTATCTGTTTTTAAGTTGATTGTTCTATCCGAACTATCATTGTCCTTGTTTATTCTCTTGTTATCTGCAAATATACGCATTTTTCTTGAAACACGGCAATCTTTTAACAAAAAGATTCATGCATTGCCTATAATTTTCCCTTCTATACCCGTAAAAGGACAAATTATAGGCAAAATCTAGCTTCAACAACTCCTCTAAGGTGCAAGTTTTCGTATTCTATAGGCAGCTTCGCTTTTCATCTGAGCGGTAGCAGGAGATGTCACTTTTGGCACAAATGCAACAACCCTCCTTGCCATCTGCAAAGTTTTCTCTTGATTATTCATTTGCTCATACAACAGCATTTTTTTATAGAGAGGATATAGTCGATTCGGCATCTGCATAAAAGCCACATCATAACTTCTCAACGCCTCAGCATATAGCCCCATACTAGAAAAGTTGTTCCCCATCAGTACCAAGAACATCGGGTCATTACTTACTTTTAATCCTCTACGTAGCATGTCATTACTATCCAAATAAGCCCCATCATCTTGAAGCAATTTGGCAAAATCAAACAGAAAACGAGGATTGTCCTCACACATAAGCAACAACTTGTCATAATCCTTTATCAAAGAACTGTATCTTGCTCCTGCAATCTCTTGATATTCATTTTGTCCCTCTATATGCCGACGAGTTGTGACAAAACAGAAACAGCTCAATGATGCTATTACCAGTAGCACTAAGCATCTCATCATAAGTGGCATCTTTAAGCCTTCACCCTTTTGCGAGCCGCAAGCTATGAAACAAATGGCTAAGAGTTGAAAAGGCAAAAGTTGAAAAGGATAAGAAAACAGGCTGAAAATAAGCAATGCGACAAGAGCAAAAAACAATTTTCTCTGAACAGCATATAGCCCCATCAACGTGAATGCCATGACCAAAAAGCACAAAGTTCCACCTATCCAACCTTGCTCTATTACAAGTTGCAGGAAATCACAAAAAGCATAATCCGTCACATCTGCATATTGGGCATAATTCTCCACAGCATAATCATCCTTAAAAAACATTTGCAACTGATGGGCATATTCACTTCTGAACGAACCTAATCCTGCGCCCATCCAACCTGAATGAAAGCAAAGTTGCAATGACTGGCTCCATAAGACGACTCTTCCGATTGCAGAATCTTTCTTCACCCAGAACAAACACAGAAATACCAGACCACCCAAGAGCAATACAAACCACTTATACTTTACCAAAGATTTGCGATAAAGCCACAAAAACATAAGAGCCACTACCAACATTGCCGTACGGCTACCTGTCAATACCAACATCACGCCACCACCTGCCAAAACAAATCCCCATAAAAGCTTCATAATTCTATGATATTTCATGGATTCATCATCAAGATATACTTGCCACAAAGCCATCACCATGCCCATTGAAATATAAGCAGAATATGGACCAGGATTGAAAAAGCTACCCGTTACAGGGTACAAAACATGGTGGCTACGTCCATCCACCAGCTGCCATCCGCCAAGAATAATCTCATAAGCAACAGCTATAGCGACCAAGAGCACACAGAAGAAAGGAAAGCTTTTGCAAACAGAAAATAAGCGTAACAGAATATAAAGAGCAAATAACGAACTATAAGTACAAACTTCCCTGCCACAAGGGTATGCTGGTTTGAAGTAGGCATTCAGCACCACATACACAAACCACACTAACATCAAGCCATCCGTGAAGTTAAAATGCCAACAAACAAATAAAGATTTCAGAAAAACAACAGCTAACAAACTAGCAACTATCAAACAGACCTCCAAGCACAATAATGGCTCAGGCCACCCTTGTCGGACAGTCTGAACCGTTAGTGTCAATATAAAAATCAATATAAAAACACATACACTTTTGTATGATTGTATCTGTATCAACTTTATTTTTTCAACTTACAAGAAACTATTAAGCAATTATCTCCAGCGGATACCTTATTCTTAGTCTTTGGCAATAGCTCCTCCATATTATCTTTTACATAGCTATAGGCAGAGACCGGCATTAGCAATACATCATTGGAGGCATGATACAAATTGGGGAATTTTCCCCTATATTGTCCATGTCTAATTTTCTTACCATTTCTATCTAAAACTTCAACACAATATTTGTTATTTTGGATATAAGCAACCAATATCTTATCCTTCAAGACAATAACATCCATCAAAAAATCATATTTATGTTGATTTTCCAAGAAATCTTGAGGCTTTTCAAATTTTTTAATTGGCATTGGATTCAACATATCCAAAGCATACACCAAACAATCTTCTTCTCCCTTATTCACATCATACACTTTTCTCGAAAAGGAATCCACATAATATAAATCATCACCTGCCTGCTGAAACACCGAAGATAAAGTAGAAGGTGAGTAAATCTGATTAGGAAGTACAGGAACTTGTTTTTGCTTAAGATTAAAGTTTTTATCAAACTCATAAATCAAATAAGCATCCTTTCCTTCCGTAAAGGTAAGATGATTGCTAACGCCAATAAAGCCAGAAGGAGAACTGCAAATATTCCAAATCATAGACTTGCTTATCTTTTTAGATTCTTTGAAATTTCCTTCAATATCATAAACATACACCTTTGAGGGTGCAGACAAAATTACAATTCTATTATTCTCCCTGTCAATTGTAAAGTCATTTGCATTAACATATTCGCCCTTACCATGTCCTTTTCGACCTATAGAATAACAAAACTTTCCATCTTTATCAAAGACAAAGACAGAATAATCCTCAGCCTCCCCCAAAACATAATACTTACCATTATATTGCTCTACCTTACGGATATTTTTCAACAAGCACTTGGCATTCGTCTCAAGAAGCACTACAGAAACCGGCGAAAAGACATCAGAAAAGCCCAATGCCTTGTCACCAGCCTCATCTAATTTAATTGCTTGTGAATTCTCCACATACTGCAAATTAGAGCATGCAGCAAAGAGACATATACAAAAAAGCAATAAGATCTTCTTCATTTTCAAGCACAAATTAATTAATGTATGCGCCCTACTGTAGTGTATTCTGGGCAATCACTTGTTGTATCATGAAGACAATTTACAGGAGTTCCTTCTTCCACCTCGTATTCTTCAACACTAAGGATACTCATGCAACACCATTCTCCATTTGACTTAAAATAACAATTTGCAAAACTGGTTGCTTTACTACAATGTAAAATTTTCCCAGTTCCCTCACTCTCTGACTGTGTTAAAGCTTCCACATTAGCCAAGAGTAAAGAATTTTCAGTTGACTCCTTGTCTTCAAAGACATAAGCAAACAGACCTACAGTAACAAACACTAAACCTAGCATTAGCAAAACATAATTTTTCTTTACCATAAATTTTCAAATTAAATCGTTATACCAATTATTTTTTATTTATTCCATAATGAACCGTCTACAATAATATTTGATAGTGCTCTGACTTTTTCAAGTAGGCTCAAACATCATTTCAAGTAATATTTCAAGACATAAATACTGCCTTTTTCCTGCTTATTAGCTTCAACCTTAATGCCCTGTTTGTTCAGATGCTCCAAAATTCCATCCAAGACCTTACCATCAACAGAGGCATAAAGGCAATTTGCATCTGCGTATTTCACAAGAGGAAAAGACATTTTCTTATCAGTAAATTGATTTACCCTTGCTACTTGTTTAGAAGACTTATCATAAAACAAAGTGAACCAATCAGAGAGTTTACGCCCTTTCTTCATTACGACAACCACATTACCAGAAGTATCAAAACTAGAAACAGGGATTTCTTTGTCTGTATTCAAGCAAAAAGACAATAGTTTTCTTTCGTCATTTTCAAATTGCTTATAATCCTCCTTTTTAAGAGCCCCAGCACCTCTTTCAAACTGATACTTTTTTACGAAGCTAAAATTATCTTTATCAAAAGAGTAAACATAGTCTGTCTTAAATGGTGGCACAAAAGTAAGACCTTTATTTCCTTCACTAAAAAATGATTGACTCTGCATATTACTTTCCTTAAAAGCATCTTCCTCAAAACTGGAATTCTTAACAATCTTTGCTACAGAAGAATCAAACAACATTACCTGAGTACAGATTTTGCTAACAGCAGAAGGTATAAGTACATGCTTCTTCTCGGATAAATCATATATACCTCCAAAGAATAATAAATCTTTACCTTTAGGATCCATCTTGGTTGGCAAATTCACTTTATTCTTTAGATTAAAGTGAACATCATAAACCAACATGTCACGTGGCGTAAGAATTTCTACACTTTTAGAATAAGGGTTAAAAGTAAATGCTGTAACTATAGAATATTCATTAGGACCATGACCTATCTTGTTTTTAGAATTGGAAATCATTTTCCCATCTTTCGTAAAAACATAAATAACATTATTTCTATCACTTACTGCCATATAGTCCCCAACAGGAATAAGTTTGTCTATATCAGACAAATATTCGCCATCATTACATTCCAATGCAACTGCCTCCACCTTAGAGAAGAGCTGCTTTTCTGGCAAATCTGTTGTTGCCTCTAATTTGATAACCTCTAAAGTGTTGTCTTCTTGTTTTTGACAAGAAGACACTCCCAATAACAAAAACAAGGATAATGCCCCTAGATATAAAAAGATGTTCTTCTGTTTCATAACAATAAGTTCTAAATTGTTTTATCGATTAATTTTTCTACTTTCTGATTCAACAAAGGATTCCCCACGATGATTATTTGCCCTTCATCATCAAGCAAAAAAGAATGATATTTGGCATCTTGGGGGATAAAATCATTATCTTTACTAAAAACATAAGAAGTATCAACATAAATAGGATTTTTCAATCCCGAAGACTCTATGGATAAATATACATCTTCCAACAAAGCCTTACTTGGTTCAAATATGAAAACAAACTTCACTCCTTTCTTACGAAGCTTCTCTATATATTTGTTCCACTGATACATCTTATTTAATGTACAAGGAGAGCATTGAGTGGTATCAACAAAATTCACAAAAGTAAATTTAGCTTTTAGATTATCATCAACGGGAATAGTATCCACAGCAGAATGACGACATTCCATTTCTGAGAGATTAATAGTTACAGCACGACCATATAGGTCTTCCAATTCCGCCTTAGTTTTTCGCTCATCAGAGCAACTAGACAAAATGAAAAGACCTAAAATTCCCCATACCATTAGGTATAATGTCGTATCACTCAATTTCTTCATTGTTTATTCAGTTTTGTTTAAATATTATTTAGTAGACTTAAGAATATCCATCAACTCTGAGGTCATCTTATATTTCAAGAGTTCATCTGTTTTACCATCTATCATGTAAATATATCCTTTATCAATATCCACATCAAAGTGTTGATAATTTCTATCCAAAGCGACCTCTACAAGAGGCTTACCATCTAAATTAAAAAACATCAATCGGGGAATCTTACTACTGCCTGTCTGATACGTCTTCAAGTCTTCATTAAGAAACAATACCCCGAAGAAAGAGCCATAAACTTTTAAACAAGAAAAGGTCTTTTTCTGTTCTCCTATTGACAAAGACAGACATTCACCTATATCCGTCATTTCATCCTCCACACAAATAGTTTTATGAAAAGAACCATCAAGTTGATAGATATTGATATAATTCAATCTCAGAGGAACTTCTACCATTCTGTCATTATTACCAACAGCATTCATGGTAGAAAAGAAAGTAATGTCTTTTCCGCTTTTTACAGATATAGAATTTAGTTTATCAAACACTTTAGGAATTTGCTCAGAATCTTTAGTGATATCTTTTACCGAACGAATTAATTGAGTTGCGCCATGACCTACCGTCTTAAGGAAATATTTACCATCCGACAACCTTACCAAGGTAAACACATCATTGGACAATCCCGTATAAAGGCCTTTCAGGTTTGTCTTATTCTCTTTCAATATTTCTTGAATATTAAATGTCAGCAGTCTGCCTCTCTGATCATCGAAAGCATCAACATATAAGGAATCATTTTTATGATAGAAATTAGCAGAGCTATTAACGGATGGAGGAAAAACAAATTCTTCCTTACTATTTCCCAACTCAAAAAAACTACTTTCTACCTTTTCCGTATCCAAGTTCACAACTTTCCAAAAATGGGAACTAGCTTTTGCACACATAATCAGTTTGCCATCAACAATTCGCATATTATTGATACCAAACTCACCAATATTTAAAGACACAGGATTGTCCAATGTCAGTTTATAAGGAAAGTCACTGACATACTCCACCTCATCAAACGCCATAGGAGAAATACTATCAGTCTGACTTGTCTTACAAGCAGACAGAAACAACAATCCAAACATTGCACATATGATCTTCTTCATATTATCTCTGATATAAAAACAAGCTATTATTTATTAGGATTGCAAGTACCCTGTCCACTTACCCAAGAAGGAGCACCCTTAATCCAAGAACAAGTTCCACAATAAAAAACCTGTTGAGCATCTTCTGTTGTGACTGTATTATAGCAAGTTTCTTCTCCAGCTTCTGTAGACGCCAAAGCCTCAACATTCTCCATTAACACACCATTTTCCTGATTATCTGTAGACATTAACAGATTAACACTCATAGCACAAATGCTTGCAACCGCAAAGCATGCTGTAAAAAATAAAACTTTCTTCATATCAATACTTTTTTAAGTTTAAAATTACAACTTACAAAATTATAACTTTCATCATAAATGCTAGTTGTTTTAAAGATTCTCGTAGTTGTTTATTCTTTATTTCGGCAGCAAATATACTATTTTAATTTCAAATATCCAAAAAAAGCCAATAAAAATTGGCTATATCAAAAAAATAGTTTAAATTTGCAGCAATTTTCAACCAGAATAAACATGAAACATCATAAACTACTCACAAAGAGAAGCATTTTAATCATTCTATTGCTTTGCTCAGCCCTATACCCAGCTTATCTAGGTGTAAGGATTTTCATTGCAGACTATTTTACGATACCCACCTGCTCCATGCAACCTACATTAAAGCCTGGCGACAAGATAATTGTGAACAAGCTTCTGTTTGGAGCACGCATCTATACGGACTTCCACTTTTCCAAAGAAGGCAGTGAACTCAAGGCTTTCAAAACCAATGGAATAAGAGGCATACAAAGAAATGACATCATTGTCTTCAATAAAGCTTATCACAAAAACAAAGAAATAAAATTCATCATCAATCAGGTGTATTGTAAAAGATGCGTTGCCTTGCCGGGCGATACAATCAGCATCGTGGACGGGAAAACCATCAACAACCGTCACTCGGGAACACTAGGCATACATAAAGAAATAGAGAAATTGATGCATACACCAGATAGTGCCATCAACAAGAAATGCCTAAGAGCTATGCCTAAGGAGGAACACTTCAATTGGACCATCCGAAACTTCGGTCCTTACTATGTACCTAGAAAAGGAGACCTAATACCTATTGATGCACGAACAGCCACCCTGTACAAAAGCATCTTGGAATGGGAAATCGGGAAACAACTTATCATAGACTGGAATACCAATAGAGTAACAGCTGGACAGCGGCATCTCACAAAATACGAATTTAAAAACAACTATTATTTTATGATGGGGGATAATGTTCTGGATTCTGACGACTCTCGATACAAAGGAGCGATACCGGAATCTTACATCATTGGCATCGTGGACAAAATCATATAAACATAAGACTCATGACAAAGAAAAAGACAACATATTGCATCATAGCGATTTTCATAACATTCATTGTTGCTTGTTTCGCTTATAGTCCTTTTTCCATACTAAAGGCAAAAGCCAACTCTTGGGAATTGTTCAAAACAAACATACATTACTTGATCAACTATGACCAAGAAAAAAGTGAAGCCACACGTTTCATACTGAGCAACATTGACAATCATTATTGCTATTCCAGCAAAGCCATTGAAAATTTTACGTCAACTGTTAGAAACAGCGACTCTATCATCAAAGAGCCTCAGCTAAATAAAATTTGGGGAAACATACCAGCTAAGGAGCGAAAGGTACGCCATTGGGACATTCAAAATATCAAGTCAGAAACGCTCATATCCGATATTGACTTTGCATTTGACTCCTGGAGAAGGTCACCATGGAAATCTGAAGTCAGCTTCCAGCATTTCTGCTCATACATCTTGCCTTACCGAGTCATGAATGAAAAAGTAGAATCGGGATGGCGTGCTTATCTATACAAGAAATATAAGTCTATCATAGCAAACACCACAAAGCTCCAGGAAGCATTCTATCTAGTGCACGACTCGATACAGCGTAAGATAAAACGTGGCAAATACGATTACCCCTACCAGATGAATGCCTTTGAACTAGAAAACATACAGAAAGGCTCTTGCCTGCAAAGATGTATCTACGAAGTAGCTGTAATGAGAGCTTTAGGAATACCAGCCGTGATAGATGGCATTGACTGTTGGAGCAACTATAGCAAGAATGGGCACACCTGGGTAGCATTAGCAGCAGTCGATGGCACATATACTGTAGCAGACGGCGACTCCGTTGCAAGAAAATACAATCCCATAGACTCTTCCATCTTCAAACTAAAAAAGAAAGTCTCCGCCGATTTCCCATGCGACACAACGTTCAAGAAACGCTGTGCCAAGATTCTTCGTTATCACTTTGACAGAATTCCCCAGCATTACGATGACCAAGAAGCTCCAAAGGAAATCATAGACCGTTTCACCGACGTATCCATAGAAGACGTATCTAAAGAATATGGATTTAAGAATAATTTCATCTTACCCGCGACCGAATCAGAGTATTGCTATCTATGTGTATACCGAATCGAAAAAGGTTGGTATCCCATAGCATACGCTCAAAAGGAAAATGCGAAATATAGCTTTCATCACATAGGAGACTCTTGCATATACCTGCCAGTAATTTACAAGGACAAGAAACTTATTCCACTGAGCAACCCTATAAAAATTATGGGCTCCATAAACCATGCCATTAATCCCTCTAAGAATATGACACATAGCATCACTATTGACCGCAAATATCCTCTAGTCAACAATTTCTTTACAGAATGGGCTAGACTAGAAGGCGGCAAGTTTGTGGGATTTAAAGGAAAAGGCTTAAAAGATTCCACTATTTTATGGACTATAGACAAAACTCCTCTATACATCAACAAGTACAAACTAAAGCATAAGGGCATGTGGCAACGCATCAAGTTCCAAGCACCTGAAGGCATACAAGCTCCCTTTGCTGAAATAGCCTTTACATACAAGCTGCAAAAGATTAATGCCATACCCTATAGTAATGACTCCGAAAACATAGACAAATGTATGGATGGCAATTATTTCACGATGTCAACATTCAGAAGAGAAGGTTACCTAGTTATGTTTAATCTACAGACGCCAAGCAAGATAGACCAAATAACACTGGTAACCAAAAACGATGGCAATTTCGTTATACCAGGACATACTTATACATTGTCATATTACGACATGGAGTGGAAGACCATCAAAAGCCAAAAAGCAAAAGCACATAACATCACCTTCGACCATGTTCCCATTGGAGCTCTTTTATTATTAAAAGACGATACCGAGGGAATAGAAAATCGCCCATTTCTCATACAAAGTGGCAAACAAGAGTGGTGGTAATTGGAAGAATTTCCCCATCCTATAGACTACGTTAATCAACAGGATGGGGATTCTTTAATCATCATTAAATTCTTATATCGTCCATTTCCTTATTCTCATAGGCAGCTTCACTTTTTATTTTAACTTATTCATAGTTTTTACCATCAAATCCTCAATTTTACTATTTATAGCAGGATTTCCAACCAATAGAATTCGTCGTTTTTTATCTATCAAAAACGTATTGAGCAATTCACTAGTTGGTAATTGATTACGTTTTCTCCAGTCATTATCAACATCCTCCAATATTTGAACATTCTTATTTTTCAAAGGCTCTAGCATTTGAAAAACATCATTGTATACTGATGAATTAGCTATAAACAAAATTCCGAAATCGATACTATAGTCTTTAATTTTTTCATTGAATGCTACCCAATTAGCAACACGTAATTTACATGAGGTACAACCTAATGAATCCACATAATGAACAACCATAAAATCATGATTCTGCTTGCCCTCACCAGGAATGAGTAACGTTGTTCCCATAAGTTTCTTAACATTATCGTCAACACTAGACTTATTCTGACAAGAACAAATACCCAATGCTATAAAGAAGAATACAACTATTTTAAAATTCATATTTTTCCTAAATTTTATCAGAAATCAAAACTTAAAATATTTTCTTTTGAATCTAAAAGACTCCAAGAATAAAAGCTACTTTTGCTTACATCTAACTTACACCTTAACATATCCTTTCTTGACGTTATATGCTTAATTGGTTCTAAATTAGAATTGTAGATTTCTAATTCAAACTTAAAGTTCGCATCTTTATAACTACGCATCTTACTAATGAATCCTAGTTCGTATCCCATAAACTGAGCTAAGATATATTTATTATTCATTGATAGGTATGAATAATAAAACATATCTTTACTTGCACTATTGATCATACCTTTAACTTTCTCAATATCATGAACTACTATAGTACCATCATCTTTCACACGTCCTTTAAGCAAACAATTCATATGGCGAAATCCGATACACAATTGCTGATTAAAATATGCGAAATTATAATCCACCAAGTCTCTATGTTTGGCATCAATCCCTAAACTATCCCGAAAATCATAAATAAACACAGACGCGCATTTTTTATCATTATAAGTTTGCAGTCTTCCATCTAAAGTATTAAATACGAGGATAGAATCATTATGTCTATATATTTCTTGTAAAGGGCCAGCAGCTTTCATCTTCAAATTATTTACACCAATCAATGTTGCTTTATCATTACGCAGCAAATATTTAAAAACTTTATACTTTGCTTGGTCTATTATTTCCAATGTATCGCCATGTGGATTTTGCAACATATCCAATGCTATTACCTCATTAGGACCATGTCCCTTCACTGCAAAAGCATAGAGATAACGATTCGTACTTCTTTCATACACAGATAATTGTTTTTGACCACCCTCAACATCGTTTTGAACAACATAGAATTTGTCCAACAAAACTAAATCCAATTGCTTTGAACAACCATCTATATATGTAATTGTTGGAGTTAGCACTTGATTTGAAGAAAACCTAGAGGCATTACTCACTTGATTATTAGTATTAGTGCATGCATTTAAAAGCAACATAATGCATACTAAAAGAAAGTACGACTTTCCTAACAAAATATTTTTAACCGTATTATTCATTGTACATTTCAATTTTATACTACAACGCAACACAAAAATATGCTGCGTTGCAGTAATTTACTTAACATCCCCATGAATCACAACATGATAAATGATCATAGTTACAATCACATTCCAAAATCTTATTAAACCCCCAACCTATATTCTTACACCCATCAGGGCAAGCAGCTCCAGATTCACCACTTGTTAAAGCTTCAACATTCTCTTCTAGCATCAAATCACTCGTTCTTCCATTTGAGCAATATACCATATAAGATTTCAAAACTAAAACACTTACAACAACCAAGGCCGATACCAACATGGCTGATTTTACTTTCTTTCTATTCATTGATTTTTATTTTAAGAATTAATACTTGCCGTAAAAGGCTCACTAACTTTTTTGTTTTATTTTACCATAGGCCTACATTTTTATTACAGATTACTCTTTTATAGATTTTCATCTTCCTCTATATTAACATTTTCACTCGTAATTTCAACACAAGAAATAAATTCACTAACGAAACGACAAATAAGACAAGACTTTTAATAAAAGCTCCCAATGGTGAAAAATGAACAAGTTCACCAAAACAACCACAAGACTCAATACTCCCCATCATTGTCGGGTATAAAAAGTTTCTCCCTGTCAAATACACAAAGAACAACAATATAAAAACTGCAAGAGTAGAAGCTAACAACATTAATTTACGACACAATAAAAACATACCTAGAAATATTTCTACAACACAAACTCCCACAGCTAATTGAAAGGAGAATTCACGAATCCACTCTCCCAAATAAGCATCACCAAACAAAGCAACCTCTTGTTGAAAAGAATGAATTCCCAATATCTTCAAAAAACCAGATAGCAAAAAGCAGCATGACAAACACATTGCAAAGTTTTTTGTCAATGCATTAGGAAAAAGAGTCCGTGTTGTCAAAACATGGACATAAGCCAATAAAGATCTAAAGCTTTTTGCATCTAATTTCTGATGTTCTTTTTGTATATTCATTTTAATATTTTTTGTTTTTAAGTTTCTTGTCCTTATCAGGACATTTTGGTTGTTTATTCTTTGTCAACTGCAAATATACAATTTATTTTTTATAACCAACAAAAAAAAACAAATTAAAAAGCATCGCCATCTTCAAACAGCTCTTTTCTTTAGACGAGTCCCAAAGAAAAACATTATTTAACAATTAATAACTTGAAGAAGTATCCAAAGCGCTTCGCCCTCTGCGGATTGCCAATCGTAAAAATAGGAATCAACTTTGATGTTGAGACCCATAATATCACAGACAGGAAAGTACAGAAATGACAAGGCATTTTAGGTAAGAAAGCAACAAAAAAACGCCCTTCTTGAGAAATTTCATCGAAAAAGTTTGGTGATACGGAAATAAAGTCCTATCTTTGCAATCGAATTATAAACATAAGGATAAGAAAGAGACACATATAAGATATAGGATTCCGGTGCTCCACTGGCACTGGAATTCTTTATTTTTTATGCCTCTAAGAACATATTATTAATAACATTAAAACAACAAGAAAATTATGGCTTACATGTCACAAGAAGGCTACGACAAACTCGTAGCTGAGCTGAAACAGCTCGTATCTGTAGAGCGCCCTAAGGCATCAGCCGCAATTGCTGAAGCCCGCGATAAGGGTGATTTAAGTGAGAACTCTGAGTATGATGCCGCTAAGGAGGCTCAGGCTCATCTAGAAGATAAGATCAATCGCATGAAGCTCACCATTGCCGAGGCTAAGATCATCGATACCAAGCAGCTCAGCACCGACAGCGTGCAGATTATGTCGAAGGTAGAGATGACCAACATGGCTAACAAGGCAAAGATGACCTATACCATCGTGAGCGAAAGCGAGGCAAACTTGAAGGAAGGCAAGATTTCCATCAAGACTCCTATTGCACAGGGATTGCTCAACAAGAAGGTAGGTGAAGTTGCAGAGATCAAGATTCCTCGCGGCACCATCAATCTTCGCATCGACAAGATTTCATTTGAATAAAACGGAATAAAAGGAACTATCATATCGGCAGCGATGCCCGTATGACGGTTCCTTTTTATGTTATATGTAAGCCAACCCAATATACTCTATAGAAAATGAAAGTTGCCGATGCAACGACTTCAAAAAGAGAATCATATAATATGAATTGTAAATTATAAATTATTAATTATAAATTGATTAGCGATTATGGCAAGCATTTTTTCAAAGATTGCAGCAGGAGAGATTCCTAGCTACAAGTGTGCAGAAAGCGACAAGTTCTATGCTTTCCTCGACATTAGCCCTATCGGCAAAGGTCATACTCTGGTAATTCCTCGCAAGGAAGTGGACTACATCTTCGATATGGAGGATGCAGACCTGGCTGAGTTTGAGGTTTTCGCCAAGAAGGTAGCCAAGGCTATCAAGGCAGCCTTCCCATGCAAGAAGGTAGCTCAGGTAGTATTGGGTCTGGAGGTTCCTCATGCCCATATCCACCTCATCCCAATGAACAGCGAGGCTGATGTAAACTTCCGCAAGGAGCATCTCAAGCTCACAGAGGAAGAATTCAAGGAAATTGCTGATAAGATTTATACGGAATTCAAGAAACTTTAAATGCAAGAAGTTTCAAACAGAAAAAGAGCTGCGAATATGCTTCGCAGCTCTTTTTCTATCTATATTCCATAAACTCTTGCTTAGACAAATTCTTCGCCTTTCTTCATCTGTACCTCATTCACATATTTGCGAACCAGGGCAGAAGAATCTTCTTTCTTGCATACCAGCAATACATTATCTTTCTCTGCCACGATGAATCCGTCCAGTCCGTTCAATACAGCCAGCTTTCCTTTAGGCAACTTGATTACATTGTTGTGACAATTTTCCATCATCACATCGCTGTCAATCACCACGTTGTCATCGCTGCTCTTCTGCATCGCCTCGTAGATACTGTGCCAGGTACCCAGATCAGCCCAACCGAAGTCACACTTCATCATATAGACATTGCTAGGCTTGTCAAGGATGCCGAAATCTACTGAGATATTCGGATAAGAAGAGAAACTCTCCTTCATATAAGCGTTCTCAGTCTCCACACTGAATTCCGGATACTGTTTATCGTAATCACGGAGTACAGGAGGCAGAATCTTGCAGAAGCACTCACGCAGATACTTCACATTAGAAAGGAATAAACCCGTATTCCAATAGAATTCTCCACTCTCTACAAAAATCTTGGCAAACTCTCTTTCCGGCTTTTCTGTAAACGACTGTACCTTATATAATCCGTTGCCGATAGCTTCGCCCATCTGAATATATCCATATCCAGGTTCAGGACGGGTTGGCTTCACACCCATCGTCAGGAAACGGTCATGTTCAGCCACAAAAGCCAGGCCTTCCAATACGTTTTCCCGGAAAGCATCTTCATTGAAGATAGCCTGATCCGAAGGAGTTGCGATGATGCAGGCATCAGGATTGAGCATCGAGATGCGATGATTGGCCCATGCCATGCTAGGTGCCGTGTTGCGATGAATAGGTTCCGCCAATATTCGTTCTGCAGGAACCTCAGGCAACTGTTCCTTTACCAACTGAACAAATTCTTCATTTGTGTTGATGTATATATGGTCGGCAGGCACAATCTTTGCCATACGGTCAAAGGTTTGCTGAAGCTGGGTGCGCCCTACTCCAAAGAAGTCGACAAACTGCTTCGGATAGTTGCTGCGGCTGCAAGGCCATAGTCTGCGACCCTTACCTCCTGCCAATATCACACAATAATTATTTCCGTTACTCTTCATATCTTGAGTCTAATATTTTGTTGATTTTCTAAATTCATCTGTAAAGTTAGTGATTATCCGTGAAAGTGCCAAAGATTTTCTTGAAATTTAATAAAGTGGACTATAAAAACAACAAAAATTTAATGTTTCTGCATCAAAAATGCATTTTTCGAAAAAAAAGTTCCCAAAAAGTTTGTCAGTTCAAAAATTATTAGTACCTTTGCAACCGCAAATAAGCCAAGCACTATTTGCCCAGATGGCGGAATCGGTAGACGCGCTGGTCTCAAACACCAGTGGAGCAATCCATCCCGGTTCGATCCCGGGTCTGGGTACCAAGATGGAGAGAAGTGAACTTCTCTCCTTTTTTCGTTTATATACCTTATTATATATATACACTTATAACATCATTATATATCCGCTTATATCTTATCATATCCCCCACTTCACGAAAACGTTTACAGCGATTTATTTAGAATAAGCCTTTCTATTTTTGGCTTTTCAAAAGATAATACTTATCTTTGCAGAAGAAATAACTTATATATAATAACCCAACAAACCGAAAAAATAGATGAAGAAATTTTTTAGCATGGTATGTGCTTGCTTGTTGGCGCTAAGTGCCCAGGCAACCGACATCAAGAAGTATGATGCTCTTTACGAGAATCTACCATTCCAGATGGAGAAGGTGACCCGTCCGCAATTCCCTGCCAACGAGGTAAATCTCAAGGACTTTGGTGCCATTGGCGATGGCTCTTCTCTCTGTACCACAGCCTTTGCCAAGGCTATCGATGCGCTGACTCAGAAAGGCGGCGGTAAGCTCATCGTTCCACAGGGCGTATGGTTCACAGGTCCTATCGTATTGAAGAGCAACATCAACCTGCATCTCGAAAAAGGTGCTGTTATCCTTTTCTCACCAGATGATGCTCTCTACCCTTTCATAGATACATCATTCGAGGGTCTGGATACACGCCGCTGCCAGTCGCCTATTTCTGGCCATCATCTTACCAACGTGGCAATTACCGGTCAGGGCTGCATCGACGGAAACGGAGAATACTGGCGTCCTTTGAAGAAGCAAAAGGTTACAGATGCACAGTGGAAGCAGATTACTTCACGTGGCGGTGCTTTCAAGAGACCTGACTACTGGTTCCCAACAGAGGGTGCATTGAAGGCAGATAACAATGCCAACATGAATGTGCCTAAGACTCCAGCTTCAGAAGAAGAGTGGAACGAGATCAAGCGTTTCCTCCGTCC
>SAMEA104315427__coassemble_421_pt1 | contig 48503 bp, 45 predicted proteins | sample SAMEA104315427__metabat2_high_PE_023 | metagenome-assembled genome bin SAMEA104315427 (sample SAMEA104315427) | gut metagenome | biome: Monkey gut; feature: monkey-associated habitat; material: faeces | place: China | collected 2013 | reverse complement strand
TCGGGTGCAAAAGTACATCATTATTCTGAAACCACCAAATTTTTTCGGGATTATTTTTCCTGTTTTTTTCCTTCTTCTAAAGAAGAAGATTTTTCGGGGTAGCAGATAGTAAGGAAGAGAAATCCTTTAATGGTTAAACTTTCCTATATTTGCATTATAATAGTATTATAATAATAAAATTATAATTACCTTTGTAAATTGACAATCAGAAAGATACGAACAATTGACATATAAAAACAAAGAATGATATGATACAGCAAGTAGAATTTTCATTGCGCCCACTTCCTCGCGGCTTTCACCTCGTAACCAACGAGGTGATGAGGAACTTGCCGGCGCTGCCTAAGACAGGGATTCTGAATCTCTTCGTAAGACATACCAGCTGCGGATTGTCGCTGAACGAGAACTTCGACCCGGATGTGAGACATGATTTAAAGGGTATCTTCGAAAGACTGGTTCCGGATGGCGACCCAAGATACCTGCACCAGGATGAAGGACCTACAGATATGTCGGCGCATGCCAAATCGAGCATGGTAGGCGTATCGCTCACCATTCCTATTACCAACGGCAGACTGAACCTCGGAACCTGGCAGGGAATCTACCTTTGTGAATTCAGAGAGGGAGGCGGAAGCCGGCACCTCATCGCAACGATTATCGGGGAATAAATAACAGAGCTTTCGCAAGCGGTTTTCTACCGTCCATTCGGGGCAGCAGAATTCACTTACGAAAGCTCTGTCTTTATTTTACTGAAACCACTTTCAGATTCCAAGAATCCTTAATGACCTTAATGACCAATGACCTTAATGACCACTTTCATCTTCTATTTCTTCTTCCATCTCCAGTTCTTCTTTCTTTCCGAAGTTAGGATCTATCTTCAGGAAGGCGGTAACCAGGAAGGTGATGATGCAGCAGCCCATGACGATGATGAAGAACAAGCGATAGCCTACCATATCTTTCAGATAGCCCGATACCATACCTGGCAACATTAAACCCAGATAGGAGATGCCCGTACAGATGGAATAATGGGAGGTCTTGAACTTGCCCTGACTGTAGAACAGCATGTAGAGGGTAAGAACCGTGAAGCCCAAACCGTAACCCAACTGCTCTATGAAAAGACAGCTGGAAACCACGATGAGGTTGCTGTTGAGCGAATAGCTCAGATAGATGTAAACCACATCGGGCAAGGTAATGGCGCAAACCAGCGGCCAGAGCCATTTCTTCATTCCGTCCCTGCTCACCAGGATGCCTCCGAGGATGCCACCCAGCAACAGTCCGATGAGACCCACCGTGCCGTTGGCAAAACCATACTCCTGCGGCGACAAGCCCAGTCCGCCCTGCGAATTAGGACGGAGGATGAAGGTCTTGGTCATGGTGTTCAGAAGCGCCTCTGGGAATCGGTAGAAAAGGAGGAAGAGCATCACACAGATGGTTTCTCCAACCCCGAACTTCACGAAGAAGGTGCGGAACATGTTCTTCAGTTCATGAGCCACTTCACCCACCGTTCTGTCGGTCTGCACATCATCCTTCGGGCGCGGCATGAAGCGGCTGTGGTAGAGCCACAAACCGATGAAGATGCCTGCCAGTCCGTAGAAGATAAGCGCCCACGAGAAGCGTATCTGGTTGCGGAAGACAACCTGAAGTACACCAGCCAGCATCACCAGGAAACCATTTACAAAGATGATGGCGAGGCGGTAGAAGGTATTTCGCAAGCCTACAAACTTAGTCTGCGTATGTTCATCCAGCTCAATCATGTAGAAACCATCTGCCGAAATGTCGTGGGTGGCACTACAGAAGGCGATGAGGAAGAAGAAGCACATCGTGGCCTGGAACCAGAAGGCTGTAGGCAGCGAGAAGGCGATGCCGGCAAGGGCAGCTCCGATGAGAGCCTGCATGGTAAGCACCCACCAGCGCTTAGTCTTCAGCAAATCTATGAACGGACTCCACAAAGGCTTGATGACCCAGGGAAGGGCGAGCCATCCGGTATAGAGACCCACCTCAGCATCGGTCAGCCCCAACTGCATGTACATCACCACAGAGAGGGCGGTTACGATGACGTTGGGGAGTCCTTCGGCAAAATAGAGGGTCGGAATCCATGCCCATGGACTCCGACTGTTTTTCTTTGTTACCATTTTACATCACTATTTATAAAGTTTCTTGATTTCAGCACCCTGATAGTAGTGCAGCAGGATGGCATCATAATGATAACCCTGCTCGCCCATCACGGCAGCACCAATCTGGCAGAGGCCTACTCCGTGGCCCCAACCGGCTCCGATGAGTTCGAAACGCTGAGGCACTCCCTGTTCATCCTTATCATACTTATCCACCACGAAGGCTGAACTCAGCAGATGACTGTCGCTCAGCGCACGGCGGATTTCCAGTTCCTTACCGATGGTAAAGGTCTTCTCGGTACCGATAATCTGGAGTTTGCTGATTCTTCCGCTTTTTCCGCGCTCCACGGCCTTCATGTCCAGGATGGCACCCAGGTTCATCTTCAGTTTGTCGGCGATGAGCTGCTGCAATTTCTCCTGGCTGAGCGTTTCCTTCCAGCGGTAGAAGTTGACGGTTTCCTGATCATAGTCGTTGAGCACCTCGGAGAGGATTTTCTTATCCTGCGTGTTGCAGAAAGCAGGCGGATTGAAGCGGATCCATTTCTCAGCCTCTTCCTCATTGGTCAGATTTGGCAGTGTATGTTCCACGCCCAGGGCGATGTCGCGAACCGCCGTGAGATAAGATTTCGGCGTGTCCTCCCAGCAATACTGGAATTCCTCGGTTATTCCGCCGCAGCATTTCGAAAATCTTGCGTCGCAGATTTCTTCGCCGTCCATCAGAATCTGTCCCTTGGTCTGGCGGATGGCTTCGGCTACATGAGGCGAAGTTTCTTTGGTGATGCCCTGGTAGCGCTGGCAGTGGTCGTCGGCACAGACATCAAAGAGGGTATGGTCTTCGCGGTCGTACCAGCGGATGAGTGTATCTTCCTTCCTGGTGAAGGAGAAGAAGTTGTTGCCGCTCTCAGCCACCTCTCTGCGCTTCTGCATCTGTGCCAGAAGCCATGAACGGGAGATGACGGCATGCGCCTTCAGGAGTTCGAGACTCGAAGTGGCACTCATCTCACTGCTGATGACGCTTTCCAGATATTTTTCTACAGGCAACTCATTGATTGCCACAATCTTATCCGATTCTACCACAAAGCGGAGCGTGCCCAGGAAGGTTTGGGTTTCCTTGCGCTCCCAGTGGAAGTTGACACCGATGGTTACGTCGCTCAGCGAGAACGAGGCGTCGGCACTCTGCGGATGGAAGGTGAGCTTGCTGTACTGGTTGCCGTTCCAGAGCACACCGCCCTCTGAGAATTCTACCACCTGTTCGCCCTGCACCTTTTCGCCCTTGGCAAGATAAGGTTTGTTGAGCGAGAAATGAATCTTCTGCGCACTCACGATGCCCACCGTTACGTCGGGCTGCTTACCATTATTATATAAGGTGGAAGAGGCTTCGGCTGCATCCTCGGCATCCTTAGATGCCTTCAGTTTGGCTATGATGACGTTCATCTTGTCTTCCGAAACGCCACACTCCTGCAGCAGCGAGAGTGCCTTCTCCTCGGTCAGCTTGCGGAAATCTTCCTCACGAGGGGTGATGATGAGTCCGCTCATGTCCAGGGCTCCCGGCGAAACTACAAACTGGGCGCAGCCTTCGGCAAAATAGGCGTCTGGACGGTGCTTTTCTCTCGGAATGACCACGCTGATGAATTCCTCGCCCTTGCGCCAGGAGATGATGTTCATCATCGGTTCGGTTTCGTCGCCACGCTGAGGCATTGCCTTGTAGAGACGGTGGAAGAGGGCTTCATCGCTCTCGGCACTCTTCGAGATGATGACGAAGGCGGGAACGAGGAAGTCACGAACCACTGCGATTTTCTCCTCATCATTGAGAGAGATGACGTCGGTCAGGTTGCGGGAGAGGCGCTGCCAGTTGGTCTGAAGAGGAAGGATGCCGTTGGTTCCTGCCTGGAAATGAAGGTGGTCTGGAGCCGAAGCACCACACTTCGGACCGTTGTAGAACACCATCAGGTCGCTGTGCAGACTGATGAAGCGGTGCATCTCGCCGTAGTTCTTGTAGATGAGCTGAGGCTGGTGCTTGCGTGCCGGAATGGTGAAGTGGACAGGCAGAATCGGGAACGGATTTACCAGGAGATGGAATTTCTCATCTATCTGCTTCGACATCTGTTCCTTAGGACGGTTCCTGTCGCAAAGGAAGCAAGGGCGCTCGCCCAGGGTTTTCTTATCTATCTTGGCGCCCGTACTTACGATGCGGGCTGGGTTCCACTGCAGTTTCAGCTGGTCGGAGAGCTGGCGGGTTTCTACGTGCTTGAGGTCGCGGAAGCGGTGGCGGGCATCTGCCCACACCTCCAGCTGGCGGTTGAAGAAACGTGAGATGCTGCTGTCTTCCATGATGTCGGCCTTGCCCAGCAGCATGTGCTGGCGTGCCTTCAGTTCCATGGTGCGCAGACGGTCCTTATACAGGTTGTTGGCGTTCACCTTCTCCACGCTGAGGGCTGCATCACTGTTGCCTCCCCAGCGGCGGCAGAGGTAGAGTTCGTCGTAGATTCTGCCGATGCGGTAACGGCGCGAGAATGCCAATCCCAGCGCATAGTCCTCACCATACGAGGTGTTAGGAAACTGGATTTGTCTGACCAGCGGAGTGAAGAAGGCGCGCGGAGCACCCAATCCGTTGATACGCAGCGCATTGTTGCATCCGTTTTCATCGGTCCACTCCTTGTGGTCTATCAGTCCCGGTGGCAGGGTGTTGAGGTTGAAGTCGCACATGCGGTACGAGCCGATAATCATGGCAGCCTTCTGCTTGTAGAAGGCATCTACTATCTTCTGGAGTGTCTTTTGCGAAGAATAGAGGTCGTCGCTGTCAAGCTGGACGGCAAACTTTCCGCAGAATCTGCTGTGGATGGCTTCGTTCCAGCATCCGCCTATTCCCAGGTCGGTTCTCTCCGGAACAATCTGTATCAGGTTGTCAGCTTTAAGTTCATCCAGTATTTCGCCGGTGCGGTCGGTAGAATGGTTGTTCACCACGATGACGTTGAACTTGAAGTTTGCTTTCTGTTCCAGGGCACTCTTCACGGCATCAGCCACGGTCTTTTCGCGGTTGAAGACGGGGATGATGACAGAAGCCTCGTATTCAAACTCCTGCTCACCGAAGTCGGGCTGGCGGTAGAAGGTGGTGTCTATCAGGGCGCCCACCTTGCTCAGGTGCTGGGTGCATGCCTTTTCCATCTCTATCTGCACCTCGCGGTTGCGCGGGTTCACATAGTCAAACTGCTTCTCGCCACTCTTACGGGTGTCGAGTTCGGCTTCTGAATAGAGGAATTCGTTGAGATGGAAGATTTCGCCCACGCGGCTCAGATAGAGACGGAGGTCGTAGAGGGCGGCAAACTGATACTCTTCGCGGTCGGGCTGGGCGATGTAGTCGGCCAGCGCCTGTGCCTTGATGCACCAGAGGCTTCCAAAGTCGAAGTCATCACGCAAGGAACCAGCCTGGTAGTCAATTACGGGATGTTTCTCCATCTTGCCTTCCACCATCTTGTAGTGGTCGGCGTAAACCATGACGGCATCCGTATCATCAGCCACTCTCAGGAATCGCTCCAGCGTGTTGTTCCCCCATCCTATGGTGGTGTGGCGGGTACAGATCATCACGTAGTCGGCATCTGTATTTTCAGCGATGCTGACAAGGGTGTTACTGCTTTCCAGGCGGTCGGTAATGACAAACGTGCATCCTTCCGGCACCTGATGATGAGCGGCAAAATCAGCACTCACCAGGAAGTGGATATGCTGTACAGTCTTGTACTCATGAAGCACCGACAAGGCATTCTGCGCATCGCCGATGTATTCGCAAGGCAAGAAAAGGTCTATTTTTTCTCTCATTTTCTTACGTTATTTTTGTTCACTTCAGCCCTTTTCGGGGGGCTAAATCTGTGTTTTTTATCTTTATTTTATCTTATTATATTAAAATATGTGGCAAAGATACTAATTTTTCGCCAAAAAACACTATCTTTGCAGTATGAATAATGAAAAAAAATATCTTTTGGGTCTTACACTTGCCGAATTGAAGCAGGTGGCAAAGGACTTAGGCATGCCCGCCTTCACCGGCGGACAGATGGCGAAGTGGCTCTATGAGCAGCATGTGAAGAGCATTGATGAGATGACCAACATCTCGAAGGCGAACCGTGCCAAACTCGCTGCCGAATACGAAATAGGATGCTTCGGATATTCCGATGCACAACATTCGGTGGATGGTACCATCAAGTACCTCTTCCCTACCCGAAGCGGCAAATTTGTCGAGACGGTTTACATACCCGACAAGGACCGCGCCACGCTGTGTGTTTCTTCGCAGGTGGGATGCAAGATGAACTGCCTGTTCTGCCAGACCGGCAAGCAGGGGTTTGAGGGCAGTTTGCCTGCCGGCGACATTCTGAACCAGATTTACTCGCTGCCTGAGGTAGACAAGCTTACCAACATCGTGTTCATGGGTCAGGGCGAGCCGATGGATAATCTCGACAATGTGCTGCGCGCCACGGAGATTCTCACTGCCGACTACGGCTGGGCATGGAGCCCGAAGCGCATCACGGTAAGTTCGGTGGGCGTGAAGAACAAGCTGAAGCGGTTCCTGGAAGAGAGCGACTGCCATATGGCGATTTCGATGCACGACCCTATCCCTTCTGAGCGCGCCGAACTGATGCCTGCCGAAAGGGGTATGGGCATTGAGCAGGTGGTAGAGCTGCTGAGGAACTATGATTTCTCTCATCAGCGCCGCCTGAGTTTCGAGTACATCGTCTTTAAGGGCGTAAATGACAGCATGCAGCATGCCAAGGCCATCATCAAACTGGTGAAGGGACTTGACTGCCGCTTCAACCTGATCCGTTTCCACCAGATTCCAGACATTCCTCTGCAGGGTGTAGATGATGAGAAGATGGAGCAGTTCCGTGATTACCTCACCCAGCATGGCGTCTTCACCACCATCCGTGCCAGCCGCGGCCAGGACATCTACGCCGCCTGCGGTCTGCTCAGCACCTCGAAGAAAATCGGAGAAATCCGTGAACACGAGGATGAGGAGAAGAAGCATAAGTAAGGAAAGGAGGGGAAATGGTACAAATGGATACAAAAAATGAAAGAAAAGAAAAGGAAAGAACGAAAAGGTCTGAGACAGGTAAATTCTTCTATGATTTAAGCAAAGCGTCTTTCTCTATCACTTTTCTCGGTAGCTTGGCATCAATGTTTAAAGATGGAACGCCAACAGTATCAATGCTCATTGGAGCTACCATTGGCATAATACTATCTGTGGTATTTTTCATCGTTGGATATAAAATTTTTAAAAAATAGAAATTATGGATTTATTTACATTTACAATGACGATAAGTCTCATCATTGCTCTCAGCTTTTTGGCTTGGCTTTATACAAAACCAGGAAAGAAATGGTTAGAGAATCTTTAAATAAAAAATATGTTTTACATGGCTTTAGCAATGACATTTGTCATGGTAATTGCTCTCAGCTTTCTGGCTTGGCTTTATACAAAACCAGGAAAGAAATGGTTAGAGAATCTTTAAAGACTCTTCTTGCCGGCTGCCTCCTGTTACTCTTTCTGGCAAGCTGCAGCCCGGGAGGAGGGCGAAACGGAAAACTGCCCAAGAGCACAGGACAGCCTTACGAGGTGGTGCTCGAGGGAGATACCGACAGCATCGTTACGAAGATACTGACGGAAGAGGTGCCTGCCCTGCCCCAACCCGAACCGCTCTGCCGGCTCATCCAGGTGAAGAAGGGAAAGACCCGCGGCAGCTACCTGCTCGTAAGAACCCGCATCGTGGTGAACATCCCGGCAGCGGAATTCTCAGTCGGGCTGAGCCGCAACGAGAATGCTTCGCCGCAGACCGTCATCCGCATCTCTGCCCGCTCGCCGCAGCAACTCAGCGAGAAACTCAACCCCGAGAAACTGCGCCAACTCGTAGATGAGGCTGAACTGGAGCACCTCGCCTCCATCATCTCCACCAATCCGAGCAAGCAGAACCGCGAGATGCAGCAGCTGGTAAAGAAGAACTTCGGCATCAGCATGAACATCCCTGCCGAAATGCAGGCAAGCAAGAAGGCGAAGAACTTCAACTGGATTTCAAACAACGCCAGCTCAGGCATGAAGAACCTCATCATCATGAGAGTGAAGAGTGAAGAACGAAGAGCGGAGAAAGTGAAGAGTGAAGAACGAAGAGTGAAAAATTCAGATGCTTTTTCACCTCAAGAGAAGCAGCAGATTGACAGCATTCTCCGCACAAACATGCTGGGCGAAACCGACAGCATGTATATGGTGATTCCCGTTCTTTCAGAAAGAGGACTCTGGGAGATGAAGGGCGACGCCATGGGAGGACCTTATGTGATGAGGCGCATCTGCCCCGGAAAGGGGAAGGATGAAATCATCATCATCGGCTTCGTATATGCGCCCGAAATGAAAAAGAAAATATTAATCAAGCAGCTGGAAGCTGCGATTTCTACTATAAAATATAAACAATAAATGGACAGCAAAAAGATTAGAGTGGCCATCACTCACGGAGATACCAACGGTATCGGATACGAACTCATTTTTAAGGCATTCAGTGAGCCAGAGATGTTGGAGTATTGTACCCCTATCATCTACGGTTCGCCTAAAGTGGCAGCTTATTACCGCAAGGCGATGAATCTGCCTGCCCAGTTCTCCATCATACAGAAAGCTGAAGATGCGGAAGACGGAAGAATCAACCTCCTGCCGGCTGTAGACGAGGAGGTGAAGGTCGACATGGGCATGCCTACCCAGGAATCGGGAGCAGCAGCCATCAAGGCTCTAGACCGCGCCATGACCGACTACCGCGACGAGCTCTTCGACGTGCTCGTTACCGCACCGGTAAGTCCGCTGAACGCCCAGATTGAGGGCTTCCAGTTCAAGGGTCACAAGGAATACATTGAAACCTGCCTGGGCGAAGGAGCCAAGGGCCTTTCCATCCTCTGCGGCGGCGACCTCCGCATCGCCTCAGTAACCGGAAAAACTTCGCTCAAGGACGTGCCGGCAGCCATCACCCAGGAACTCATCATCGAGAAGGTGAAGCAGATGCACACATCCCTGAAGCGCGACTTCATGATTACCAACCCGCGCATCGCCGTGCTCGCCCTGAACCCTAGCAACAACGGCGAGGAGAGCTGCGGAACTGAGGAAGCTGAAATCATCATCCCAGCCATTGACCAGCTTGCCGAGCAGAAAATACAGGCCTTCGGTCCTTACCCAGCCGACGAGTTCTTCGGCAACGGATATTTCGTAGAGTTCGACGGCATCATGGCCATGTATCATGATCAGGCCACTACCCCGTTCCATTCGCTCTACACCGAGGATGGCGTGCTCTTTACAGCCGGTCTGCCACTCGTGCACACCGCCGCCGACACCACTCCTTGCTACAGCATCACGGGCTACAACGAGGCCGACGCAACCTCTTTCCGCCACGCCATCTGCCTGGCACTGGATGCCTTCTGCAACCGCGAAGACTATGATGAGGCCTACGAGAATCCACTGCCTAAACTCTACCACGAGAAGCGTGACGAGAGCGAGAAGGTAAGATTCGCCATCCCTAAGAAAAAGGATAAATAGAAAGGCATCTCATCCTGGAAAGCGAAAGACGCCTTATCCCCCGAGAAAAGCGGGATAAAGAAAGATTCGGGAGGGCAGATGAGCCCCAAAACAGCAAATCTGCCCTGTAATCAGACCTCCCGAACGTTAAAATAAAGAAAAAATGCTGATAATTCAGAAAAAATGAGTAATTTTGGCAGCTAAATGGATACTTCCGAACTACAAAAGATAAAACAACGCTACAATATCGTCGGTAACAGCGACGGATTGAACCATGCGCTCGACGTTGCCCTACAGGTAGCGCCGACCGATCTTTCCGTGCTCATCATCGGCGAGAGCGGTGTGGGTAAGGAAATCATTCCAAGGGTGATTCACGACAATTCGCCACGCCGCAGAGAGAAATATTTCGCCATCAACTGTGGAAGCATTCCGGAGGGAACCATTGACAGCGAACTCTTCGGTCACGAGAAGGGATCCTTCACCGGAGCCATTGGCGAAAGCGAGGGATACTTCGGCATTGCCAACAAGGGCACCATCTTCCTCGACGAGGTGGGCGAACTCCCGATACAGACGCAGGCAAGACTGCTGCGCGTGCTCGAAACGGGAGAATACATCCGCGTGGGCGGTACGGAGATAAGGAAAACGGATGTCCGCATCGTGGCAGCCACCAACGTAAACATGCGCAAGGCTGTGAGCGAAGGCCGATTCCGCGAGGACCTCTACTACCGCCTCAACACCATCCCTATACAGATGCCTGCATTGAGGGAGCGGGGCAACGACATCCTCCTGCTCTTCCGCCTCTTCGCCATGCAGATGGCCGAAAAATACCGTCTGCCTAAGATTTCACTCTCAGAGGAGGCTAAGCAGATTATGCTGAAATACAAGTGGCCGGGAAATGTGAGACAGCTCAAGAACATCACCGAACAGATGTCGGTGCTGAGCCGGGAAAGAGAAATCGACGCGCAGACCCTCACCCAGTTTATTCCGAGAGATGAGGAGTCTACACAGCTCGCCACCATACAGAAGGATGGCAACGACGACCACAGCTACGCCAGCGAGCGCGAACTGCTCTACAAGATTCTCTACGAACTGAGGGGCAACGTGAGCGACCTGAGACGAGAGATGAACAGCCTGCGCAAGCAGCTCGACGAGGCTCGCCAGCTGGGCGGCACCAGCGGATATGTTTCGCCGGTTCAGCCGAGCACCCAGGTAGCTCCGGTATCAGCCGTAACTCCGGTTTCAGCGGTTCCGTCCGTATCATCCGTCTCACCGGTTCCGTCGGTACCACCGGTTCCGTCGGTACCACCAATTACCGACCTCGACGAGCTCCAGCACATCCGTCAGGAAATGGCTGCAGGAGGCATGAGGGGCACTTACAAACCCGAAGCCGAGGATGCCGAGATTGAGGAGATTAAGGAAGAAAACGAGAATCTGAACCTCAGCGACCTGAGCAAGCAGATGATAGAAAAGGCACTGGAGAGAAACAACGGAAACCGCAAGAAGGCGGCTGAAGAACTGGGAATCTCCGACAGAACCCTGTACAGAAAGATTAACAAATATAAGTTATGAAGCATTTACGCGCGTACCTATATATAATAGGACTCACTCTCATGGTGGCGGTAATGGCTGCATGCTCCGTGAGCTACAAGTTCAACGGTGCCAGCATCGACTACACCAAAACCAAGACCATACAGATTGCCGACTTCCCTATCAGAAGTTCGTATGTGTGGGGTCCGATGGGTCCGATGTTCAACAACGAAATCAAGGACAAGTTTGCCAGCAACACCCAGCTCGTACAGGTGTCGCGCAACGGCGACCTGAAGATAGAGGGCGAAATCACCCAATATTCTCAGCGTAACAAGTCGGTAAGCGCCGAGGGATACTCTGCCCAAACCGAGCTCAGCATCACCGTAAACGTGCGCTTTACCAACACCAAGAACCATGCCGAGGACTTCGAAAAGCAGTTTACATCTGCCAAGACCTACGACACCACCCAGAGCCTCGCCTCGGTGCAGGAAGAACTGGTAACCCAGATTATCAAAGACCTGGTAGACCAGATATTCAACGCTACGGTGGCTAACTGGTAAAAGAAAGATAAAAAGTTAATAGTTAAAAGTTAAATTAGTGGAACTAAGCAGATTGATACAACACCCAGAGGAAATGAACCGAGAGACGCTCTACGACTTGCGCGCCCTCTTGGCTCTATATCCGTATTATCAGACGGCACGTCTGCTGATGTTGAAGAATCTGTACCTGCTTCACGACCCGAGTTTCGACGAAGAACTGCGCCGGGCAGCCATCTACATCACCGACCGGAAAATCATCTTCGAGATGGTAGAGGCAGCCCATTATCAGATAAAACCCGACCCGTCAGAGGTGGATCTCAACCAGCTGAAGGAATCGGAAAGAAAGGAAACGGGAGCAGAAAAACACGGCGACCGCACCAGCGACCTCATCGACCACTTCCTGGGATCCATACCGATGGATGCCGAAGAGGAGGAGAAGAAGAAGGAGAAGCGCAAGCCTACACCTGCCGATGCGGCAGTAGATTATGTGGCGTATCTCATGGAGACAGAAGACCAGCAGGAGCCGGAAGATACTTCGCGCACCATGAGCCTCATCGACGACTTTATGGAGGATGGCGGTTTCAAGCTGCCTAAAATCCAGCAGGACGAAGATTACAAACCGGAATTTACGCCCGAACTTCAGACCGATTCAGGCAAGGACGGCGAAGAGGAAAACAGCGGCGTATTTACCGAAACCCTCGCCCGCATCTACATCAAGCAGGGCAGGTATCAGAGGGCTTACGACATCATCAGCCGACTGCATCAGCAGCGTCCTGACAAGAACGGATATTATGTTGACCAGCTCAGATTCCTGGAGAAACTGATGCTGAACAGCAAGAAGAAATCTCCGGAGAAAAAGAAATAAATAAGAATAATAAATAAATAAAACTAGTTTTAAAAAATGGCTTACACATTATTAGTAGTATTAATCGTCCTGGTAGCTATCCTGATGATTTTCATCGTGCTCATCCAGGAGTCAAAGGGAGGTGGACTTGCAAGTAACTTCTCTTCAACCAACTCAATCATGGGTGTTCGCAAGACCACCGACATTGTTGAGAAATTAACATGGGGCCTCGCTGCAGCCTTGGTTGTTATCAGCGTGGCATGTGCTTATGTTGCTCCTCAGGCAACTGGCGAAAACAGCGTCATGGAGGGTGCAACCCAGGAGCAGACCGCTCTTCCTGCTATGCCAGGTGCTAGCAAGGATGCAGCAGCAGGTGCTCAGAAGGCAGCTCCAGCAGCAGGTGCTGGTGCTCAGCAGGCAGCTCCGGTTGTTCCAGCAAGCCCAGCTAAGTAATAAAATCAGCTGATAAGGAAAAGTGGCATTTTCGCACTCTTCTACCCTTTTATTCTAGAGAAAAGGATGGAAAAAGACGAAAAATGCCACTTTTTTTGATGTTTTTGAAAAAAAGTTGCTCAAAAATTTGGTAGAACCGAAAAAAGTTCGTACCTTTGCACTCGCTTAAAAGAAATGACATTTAAGCTAGCTAACATGGTGGACGTAGTTCAGTTGGTTAGAGCGTCAGATTGTGGTTCTGAATGTCGTGGGTTCGAGTCCCACCTTCCACCCAGGATAAACCCTGCAAGATTTATTTCTTGCAGGGTTTCTTGTTTTATTTCCCTCCTCTCTCTTTCTTTCGTTTCATCACCGAAATCTTCACGTTGGGGTAAACCTCACGAAAGGCACGTTTCACCAGCGGATATACCGAAATCGGACCGTCTGTGTCAAGATACCGGCTCACGAAGGCTATCAGGAAATTCCTGCTCTCAAAAGCACTCTCAAGGGGAGAAGGCAGAAGCCCATACCCTTCAAGTCCCGCCTTACGACATACATCATAGATAAACTCGTCGGTAGCCTCATCCGGCAGCCACTCCTGCAGTATCCTTCGCGGACAGAACATCACATGCCGCTCTTTAAACAGCCTTCGCGTGCGGCGCAGCAGTCGCCACAGCCGCACATAAGTTTCATAATCATGCTGTATTTTCATACCATTCATTATTATTGATTTTCTCTTAATGACCTTAATGACCAATGACCTTAATGACCACCCGCAGGAAGATTCTGAACCTTCTGAAAATGGTTAGGCACACTGCCCAATACGATAAGCCCCTGGTTGCGCCAGTTTTTCAGCATCATGCGCACACTGTTGCGGCTCACATTCGCCCCCTTCACAGCCATACACTGCTGAATCGCCTGCTCCATACTGAACTCATCGGCAAGCCGCGCAAAGATACTGTCGTTCTTGCCCACGCGGTTTCTCGGTCCTATCTGATAATTCTTCGACTCATAAGCCCCCTCTATCCGCTCGCGGAAATAGTAGAGATCATTGTCTATGAGATAATCGGCTATGAGGTCGAAAGTCTGCAGCATGTCGTCATTCTGCAGTTTCTCCAGCGTGGTAATCCAGAGCTTCGGAGTAAGCTTCAGCCGCTTCTCGGCACCCGAAAGTCCGAAACGCCCAATCAGCGATTCAGCTACCTTGCAGAGCCAGAGTGCACAGGTGATGCGCTGCGCATTCACACAGCCGCGCAGACGCTGGCGAGCCAGCACCCTGTCGTCGTTCTTCATCGCTTCCATACGGATTCGCTCCAGCCATTCCCTGCCCCGGTTCTCCAGCTTGTGCAGCACCACCGTGCCCTGCATCATCGGCAGCAGATGAGCCACCTGATGAATGCGCTCCTCCTGCTTGTCGGTCAGGTGAGAAGGTTTCAGAGCCAGCGGCGCAAACGTGTTGTCGGGCGTGCGGGCGATGGAGATGCGCGAGAGCAGACCGTCGGTATAATTGGTAATCACGCGGTAGAGTGCATCCTGCGTGCCGCACATCGTCACATTCCAGAGCAGTTTCTTGATGTGCACACGGGTAGCATCTGCGCTCTTCGCCTCGCGGTCGTAGCGGCTCTCGTCATAAGCCTGGCGCAGCATCACACTGAAATCGCTCATCGCCGACTTCCACTTCATCGCCACCGTATCAGCCTCAGGTGTAAAACTGAAGCTGTGTTTCTCCTCAGCATTCCCCAGTCGTTCGGCTATGTTGGCAAGCGTGTTGTTCAGCGGCAGCATTCTTACCGGCAGTTTCGGCTGTTCGGGCGCCTTTCCGCTCTTCATGCGTCTGGTTTTCTGCGCCCATTCCTCCTCCTGCTGGGTGTAGATGTCGGTCTGCGCCTGCAGTTCGTACATCCAGGCACCGATTATCGGGTCAAGCTGTCCCTTTCCCGAACCGAATTCGCCGCAGATGTAGGAGATGAGATTCAGTCCCCTCGCATTGCCGTGCACATCCAGTTTCACGCCCGTAGCCAGTGCCCCGAGTGCCGGAGCTATGCCGATGAGGGTAGCCATACAGAGCGGCGTTCCGGCAGCTGCCACACTGTCGCTCACGCCCATCGGCAGTTTCGGCAGTCGGTTAAAATGCCAGAGTTCATCCTGTTGCATGGCCTCGTCCAGCGCATCAGCCACCTGCACGCCTTCCTGCGCATCTCCGCATCCCGTCTTGAGATATTCCTGTCTCAGCGCATTGAGCACATCTTTCAGTCTTTTCGGCATCTGCGTTCGTCTTTCAGCCAGAGCCGAGTCAATGCATTTCATCTTCTGTTCTTCCGGAAACCCGTCGTAGCAGGGAATCACCCTATCCATCAGCATTCTGTCGAATCCGCATATATGCCTCAGGTTCACCGCCAGTTCAAAAGTCAGCACATCTCTGTTAGAGGTCACCGGCGTTTTCCCGTCGTTATACATCCCCCACCATTTCTCAATAATCACCTCATACGGTATCCCCAAGTAATTCTCTCCAGAAGAAGAGGAAGAGGAAGAAGAGGAAGAAGAGGAAGAAGAGGAAGAGGAGGAAGAGGAAAAGCCAGCAGAAGCAGAGTCAGCAGATGAGGAGCATGTCCCCCGTTGGGCCCCCGTTCCAGGCGATTCCATCGCCTGTCCCCTCGGCTTCTCCGTTCTCTCCTGTCCCCCTGGCTCCGGCTTCTCCGTTCCCCCCGGCTTCTCCGTTCTCTCCGTTCTCCCCACCTTGAAGTGCTTATTGCTCCCGTGGGCTCCTTCTGGCAGTTCTTCTTTACCGTTTTTCTCCCTGTCTTCCAGCGTTCTGGCCTCCTCGGCAACGCGTTCCACATCAGCGCCCGGGCTCACCCCATACCGGTCATTAAAGAGTTCAGGCGAGAGGAAGAGCAGTTCATCCTTATCAGCAGTACTTGAGAAGTAAACCCGGTTGATATCATGCGCATTGGTATCCAGTTCGCAGTCGAGGGCCTTAGCGATGCGCACCTGGTTTTCGAGAATCGTCTTTCCCCTTTCTCTTTTAAAAACAGCATGTCCGCCCTGGCTCGCGCTTCTTTCCAGCATCAGCAGTCCCAGCCTTTCAGCCAGCGTCGCTCCTTCTCCAGCAGTTCCTTCAGCACCCTTGCCTTCTCCAGCGTCACCGCCCTCAGCAGCCGCTCCCTTAATCTCCGAGCCAGCGGTCCCCCGCCTAGCCCCCGTTCCCTGCGATTCCATCGCAGGTCCCCTCTTCTCCATCAGCATTTTAGCTATGCGTTCAAACTCCCCCGCATCATCCACATCAAATCCGAAAGCCTGGCTAGGCAGCCGGCACCCCTTCACAACCCCATCCGGGTAATACCCCGAATAGTTAAACTGGATAAGCCTCCGTTTAGCAGCCTGGTTACCCATTCTAGCCTGCCTTAGGTTAGCCTGTTGCGAAGAAGTATTTCTGAGCCGGCGATACGACTCCTCGGTGAGAACAGGGAGGGCCACCTTGCGCCCTCCCCTAACAGAAATCAAATAAACACTCATTTTCCAATCAAAAAAATAAAAACAGTTAATAAAGATTCAGTAAGTACATCTAGGGCCCTATCCCAGCATCAGATAATCCATGATAGCCTGCACCGCCTCGCGGCTCTCCTTGCGCATCGCCTTAGGAATATTGATGCCCTCATTCTTAAAAACCTTCAGAAAAATCTGAATCGCCCCATCCTTCGTCTCCGAAGCACGGCCGTGGGCAAACTTCCTGATCAGCTTACTCTGCGAGCGCGGATACCCCTTCACCGTAAAATCCACCGTGCCGTCACTCATCTGCTGCACAATGCCCAGCGTACGGAAACTGGAAACCTGATTAGGTTTCGGATCATCAGGCGAAAACATAAAATACTTGCGGTTGTCGAAGAAAGCCATGCCCTCAATCTGCATATGCTCACCCCCATTCATCACCATTCCAACATTCTGATTCAAATTAAAATTCTTTTCCATATTAGTTTTTTCTTTTTTAATTCAAGTTTTGCAAGTGAGGGAATTGGCAGAAGTTAAAGAAGTTATCACTCCCTACGGTCGTTCGGGAAGTGAAGAGACAATAGTCTTCTTTCGTAAAACGTAGGACATTTGTCCCTTAACTTCCCTCTAACTTCCCTTAACTTCCCTCTAACTTCCCCTCTAACTTCCCCTCATGCGAAAATTCAGGTAGTTAATACATCAGTTCAGCTTAACGATTTCCTGCACCGAGATGTCCTGAAACACCTGCCCATTATGCTCGCGGGTCTGAAAGCGCAGGCGAACCGCCACCACATCCCCAGCCTGGAAACGGCATTCAGCCGCATTGCCCCAAAGCTGTGCTGCAAACTGGTTTTCAAACTTACCGCCAAGTTCCTGCAACAGGATGTTGCATTTCTTAATCTGGCCGCCCTCAGCCTTCTGGCTCTGTACAGCGAAGGCCTCGCCCTGCTGCACCACTTTCATCAATTCTGTATTCATCATTTATAAATATTAAATAGTTAAAAAATCAACAGTTACACAATCGTAATAAACACCAGGTCGTCAGGTCCCTGAAAACCCTTCAGCATCATTTCCAGCTTAAAGAGCACAGCTCTCGAGTTCTCCAGTCTTCCCACCTTCGTGTTATTCCCCACCAGGATGCAGCCCTGCGTATCCTTCACCGAATTTCCGGAATGGATGCGGATGCCGTCGAAGAGGGGCACATCCATCAGCTGAAACAGCCTCTTGCCGAATTTAGGCGAATAGGTAAACCTCATCAGGTATCTCCCTTCCGGAATCGCCGTCATCCCCTTCACCTTCAGTCTCTTATCCCATTTTCCCCCATTCAGCAGGTTGCGTCGCGGCGGTTCCAGCGTATCGCAGAAAGGCTTCAGCCCCCCGTCACCCTTCAGCCCTTTATCAGCCTCCAAGTCCCCCGTCTGGCTCCCGTTCCCTGCGATTCCATCGCAGGTCCCTTCTTCTTCCCTTTCCCCCAGGCAGTAAAGGCGCCCGATGGTATACCCTTTCTTTTTAGCGAAGCGAACCAGCTTCAGCTCCATGATTTTCGTTTTCTTTTTCATCATTTATTCATTTTAAAAAGTTATTACTCCAACCAGCGTCATTTCTTCCGAATCCTTTTCAGGAACCAGCCTCATTTCTTCTGATTTCCGGTTGCAAAGGTAGGGCAAAAAAACGAAAGGCTTCGTAGACCACCCTCTCGAGTCTACGAAGCCTATATTTCTCAAAACAAAGTTAACTATCTGATAATCACCTCATAAAAAAAAATCAAAAAAACAAGAAAAAACTTTCATGGAGTCTACAAAGCCCCCATCAACATCCCCCTGTAATTCCGAAACAAACAACATCCATCAGATACGGGATGCGCTTACAACGCCTAATTTTTATCTTGATAGATTTCCGCCATTTTCTGTCTCATATCCTTAAAGATCTGCAATTGGCGCTCACGGGTCGTCGTATCGTTAAGAGCGCGACTCAAATCCTTATTGTAATTAGACAAATCCAGATTCACCGCCCGTCCAAACGCCCGGAAAGCCTCCTTCTTGGTGCAGCGAACCCCATCCTTATCCGTAAAAAGCCCCAATTCATAAAGCACATTAACCACACGGATGAAATCAATCTTCTTTCCCCGAACAGGCGAAAGATAAACAGAAGAACCAGCCCCCTTCTCCTCCCCGTTTTCTGAGACTGATACTGAAGAACCCAAAGGAGATACTGAAGAACCCGAAGGAGATACTGAAGAGCCCGAAGGAGATACTGAAGAACCCGAAGGCGATACTGAAGAACCCGAAGGAGATACTGAAAAAGACCCTGATGAGCACCCTGAAAAAGACCCTGAAAAAGACCCTGAAAAATCAGTATTCCCGGCAGCCCGGCAAGCTGCATCGCTAACCCCCAGTTTCTTGCACAGCAATTTCCTCAGCAACCTATAGCTCAAGATATTACGCAAAGCACAAAGCGGCGGCATAAGATAGCGAAGATGTGACAGAAACTTAGCATCATCAGCAATGAAGTCATACAGTCTTCCCGGCAGTTGCCTCACCTTCATTTCAGTATCAGCCAGCATCACCTGTGGCACGGATGTAGAAAAAGCCATCAAGTGGTCAAAGTCCTCCTTCACACCTTCATCCTCCATCATCTGTTGCCACATTTCGCATCTTCTTCGGGTAACCTCAATGCATCCTCCCTTCACCAGCGCCCTATCCATCTTTTCAGCCATCTCCATCAGTTTTGGCCTTCCGCTAGCCTCAAGCAGCTGTCTGTATCTCAGCACCCTTTCATGCGCCTCCCTGCTCACATCAAAGCTAACCTCCTCCAGCCAGCACCCCAAATACTCGCAAAGCGTAACCTCAGAAGAAGAGAAAGAAGAAGAGCCAGAAGGAGAAGAAGAGCCAGAAGGAGAAGCAGAGCTAGAAGGAGAAGCAGAGCCAGCACTCCCCCTTTGCGCCCCCGTTCCCTGCGATTCCATCGCAGGTCCCCCGCCTTCCTCATCCGCCTCTATTTCTCCCAAGCAGAAATCGATGATGAGCTCCAGCGATTCTATCCTCTGCCTAAAAGCAGCAGGGAGGGCCAAAGCAGCAGGCTCCATCCACCCGCTCCAATCAAGAGCAGCAGGAAGAGAAAGAGAAGCAGAAAAAGAAGCAGAAGAAGCAGAAAAAGCAGAAGCAGCAGCAGAAGAAGAAGCAGAAGAAGCCCCCTTCATCTTAGGCTTCTCTACCCAGAACACCCCGTGTTTCTCCACGTTCACCTCCGTCACCCTTACCGGTATCCCGACCCGAAGCCTTTCACCGTATTCAGCCACGCACTGATGGGCATCATCTGCAGCCAGATAAGCTATCTGCCGCCCATGCTCAAGCACAACAACTGCCTGAGAATCATAATGGTTCTGCTCATCAAGGCGAAGAACAACAAGAGGCAGCCGGACCTGCAAGCCCGACAATACACCGATAGTACGCTGCTCCATTTCAGGAGTCTCTTGGGCATTGCCACGAAGGCTGGGGTTAGCAAAATAACGCACAGCAGTGGCGAGATAAGTAGTAGTTTTCTGTGTCATAAGTATAATTTTTATCTATATTAGTTTTTACCAGAGGCAAGCTTATTCTTTTAGCTTGCTTGATGGGGGCAAAGATAGAAAAAATAATTGTTACCACCAAACTTTTTCTTCTTTATTTTCTGAAGAAATCTATGGGCAAGAACTCTTCCCCTAAAGGGGAAACTCAATTATCTTTACATCTTGATGGTCAAAAGTGGTCATTAAGGTCATTGGTCATTAAGGTCATTAAGGATTCTCCAAACGGGGAGTAAAAATAGAGACAATAATAAAAATATAAATATTTATATTTTTATTATTGTCCTAAAAAAATACCCCCAATCTCAAAGTGCTTAATGACCTTAATGACTAATGACCTTAATGACCACCCTCTTTTCTCTCTCCCCTCAACCTTCTCTTCATCCCTCCATCTTCACCCCTCCAGCCGTAGTTTCATTTTTATGTCACGATGAAAAAAATATTCCATCACGATAAAATAATAACAGGCGCGCGCGGGCGTGGGTATGGAGATACAGCAGAAGCACCGTCAAGCCGCCTTGTGCCGACTACCAGGAAGCCTCTCGTTTTGTAAAGAAAAGTTAAAGTTGAAAAATATTTACGATTTTACTTGCCCATGTCAAAATTTTTTCGTACCTTTGCACCGTGAAATTCGAGAAAGCGCGCAATCTCGGATTCACGCTTACAGATTTTCAACATTAATAACCACTTAAAAAAATTAAACATTATGGGAATGAAACTTAAGGCAATTGAGCGTAACGTATCTTTCGACAAGAACAAAACCCGCTACGCATTCGTGCTCACTCCAGAGCTCTACGGCAAACTTACTGCCGACAAGGTAATCAAGGAAGCTTCTCTCCGTTCCGGACTGCCAAAGGGTGTGGTAAACGCATCTTGGAACGCATTGAGCGACGTCATCGTGGCATGGGCCACTGAGGGTCACAGTGTGGCAATCCCAGGTCTCGGAACCATGCGATTCGGTGTGCGAGGCAACGCCGTTGAGAAGGTTGACCTCGTAAGTACCGCCCTCATCACCGCACGCCGCGTCATCTTCACCCCAAGTGTGGAGATCAAGGAGGAACTCGCCAACACCGCCATCAGCATTACTTGCTACGACCGCAACGGAAAGGTAATCAAGCAGGTTACTTCTGCCGACAAGGGCAACGTTGACGAGGAGGGCGATGGTAACAACCCTACTGGCGGCGGCGGAAATTCCGGTGAAAACGGCGGTCAAGGCAGCGGCACTACCGAAGGTGGCGGCACTGACGGCGACGGAAACATGGGCTAGCCAAAGCCCCCTTCGGGGGGCTGCGCTCTGTCTGAGAAATCCTCATGAAAACGGAAACGAAGATTTCCAACACTGCTCTTAAAAACACGAAACACAAGTATTTAACCACTAAAAAGAAAGGAAAATCATGATGAAAAGAGAAACATGGAAAACGCTGATACAGGTTATCATCAGCATTCTCACCGCCGTAGCAACTACTCTCGGAGTTACGAGCTGCATGTAGAAAAGCGGTAAAGAAGAAACGCAAGGCCGCAAGGAAAAGGCGGCAAAAAAATTAAAGCCCTGAAAGAGGCAAAAGCATCCTCGAAACATAAAGATGCTTTTAGCCTTTTCTCAGGGCTCTTTCTATATATAGAAAGTTTCAAAGTGGTTTTAGTATGGGCTGAATGCCCGAAAGCTACTTAAAGTAGCACGCTTTTTTATCTGATAACCTTCACCTCGCCATCCTTGGCAATCTTTACGATGCTCGAAGGCTGATGAGGTTTATGCTCCTGGCGACGGCTCCAGCAAACATAATCTACGGCATTGAGGATTTCCTCAGAAATGTCGCGATAATTCTGGGCAGCTGGCTCGCCACTCACATTGGCACTTGTGCTCACAATAGGCTTCTGAAAACGGTAACAGAGCTGCTTGGAGAAAGGCTCATACGTAACACGCATCGCCAAACTGCCATCCTCTGCCACCAGATTACTAGCCACTCCACTCGCATCATCCAGGATAACCGTGGTAGGTTTCACAGGCATCGCAGCATCAATGAAATCCCATGCCACCTGAGGCACATTGCGGAAATAACGAGCCATGCGGTCGGCAGAATCTGTCAGGCAGATAAGCGCCTTAGAGTCGTCACGCTTCTTAATTTCATAAACTTTCTTTACCGCCTCCGGATTGGTTGCATCACAACCTATTCCCCATACGGTATCCGTTGGGTAGAGAATCACTCCACCCTTGCGCATGCATTCCACAGCACGCTTGATATCTTCTTCTACAGTCATAATTACTATAAAAACTTAAATTCCTAATACCTAAAAATCGTCCTCAATATCCTTTCTCTGGCACTCATAATAGGCAATGTCCTTCATGCCGTTGAGGAAGGCGGCTGCCTCCATGCGCTTCTTGCCGCTGAGCTGAAGTTCCTGAATGTTGAGCCATTCGTCGAGACAGGCCACCTGCAGCTGCTTGTTCTCAATGCGCAGCGAACCCACAGGCGCCGCACCACGCTTGATGCCCGAAAGATAGGTAGAGAACAGCTTGAGCACCTGAATCTTGTCGGTGCTCTTCTTGCGAGATGGATGAGAACCATCAGAACCCACAGCATTCTCCACCTTTCCTTCTGTAGGATCGTCAAAGAAAACCACCGTCTCCTTCTTCTTGATTTCGGTCCATGCACCAGGGTATGGAGAAAGACCGCGGATGAAATCATACACCTTCTTGGCTGGCTGGTGGAAGTCGATGCGGCAGGTATCCTTGAAGATTTTAGGAGCCGGCTTGAGTTCGGCACCCTCACCTATCAGTTTGCTCTGCGGAATGGAACCGATGTTGCCGTCGGCAGCGATGAGCGCATCAATGGTTTCCAGCGCCAGTTCGGCACCGAGATGCATCAGCCCGTCGTAAACATACTCCACATTTGCCGTCTCCGGAATAGGGAAACGCTTCTGCATGATGATGCGGCCGGTATCAATGTCGTGGTCGAGGAAGAAGGTAGTGACACCCGTCTCCTTCTCGCCGTTAATGACTGCCCAGTTGATTGGCGCCGCACCGCGATACTGCGGAAGGAGGGCTGCATGTACATTAAAAGTACCATATTTCGGCATCGCCCAAACCACCTCAGGCAGCATGCGGAAAGCCACTACCACCTGCAAATCGGCATGATAAGAGCGCAACTGCTCTACAAACTCCGGGTCCTTCATCTTTACAGGCTGCAACACCGGCAACCCGTGCTCCACGGCATACTGCTTCACCTGCGAAGGCTGCAGCGTATCCTGGTGTCTGCCCACCGGTTTATCAGGCTGCGTAACCACAGCCACCACGTTGTAACCGCCCTCTACCAGGCGCTTGAGGGATTCCACCGCAAACTCCGGTGTTCCCATGAATATGATTCTCAAATCCTTCTTCTCCATAAAACACTAATATTTTTAAATAAAACCAGCAAAGCCATTGAATTCTTCACTCTTCACTTAAAACTCCTACTCTGCCGACATATCCGCTACAATCTGCCTGTACATGGAATAGATTCTGGTACGGCTGATGTAACCCTTCAGCACGCCGCTCACATCTACCACTGGCAGCTGGGCGGCATCGGTCTTGTCAAATTTCTGCATCACCTCGTCCATACTGTCGTGCTCGGTAAGAACGGCAGAAGGCTGCATCATCAGCTGGCGCACAGTGAAATGCTGATACAGTTCGGTGCGGAAGATGATGTGACGAATCTTCGTAATATCTACCACGCCCAGCAGCACGCCCGCCTGATCCAAGACCGGCAGGAAGTTGTTGTTGCTGCGGCTTATCTCGCTCACCAGCTGGCTCATCGGCAAATCAGGACCCACCGGATGATAATCTTTCTCAATGACATCCTGCATGCCCAGCAGCGTGAGCGCAGCCTTGTCAATATGGTGGGTGAGCAGTTTGCCCTCTCTTGCCAGACGCAGGGCGTAGATGCTGTGGCTCTCGAAGATGCTGATGGTGAGCAGCGAAGAGATGCACACGATCATCAGCGGCATGAAGAGCTGGTAGCCGCCCGTGAGTTCGGCGATGAGGAAGATGCCCGTAAGTGGGGCATGCATCACGCCCGTAATGAGGCCCGCCATGCCCATAAGTGTAAAGTTTTGCTCAGGAACGTAGACGCCCACCTGGTTCACATTCCAGAGGCGCGCAAAGAGGAAACCGGCAAAACCGCCAATGATGAGCGAAGGGGCAAAGGTACCACCGCATCCGCCACTGCCGTTGGTTGCCGAGGTGGCAAAAACCTTGGTAAAGGTTACCAGAGCGATGTAGAGGATGAGCAGCTGGTTGTGCCCGTAGAAGAGCGAACGGCTCATCACCTGCCCCCAGTCTTCCACATTCTGCCCCTTCAGCAGCACGTTGACTGCCGAATAGCCCTCGCCGTAGAGCGAAGGGAAGAGGAAGATGAGCGAACTCAGAATCAGTCCGCCAAACAGCAGCTTTACGTATGGATAAGGCGAAAGCTTGGCAAAGAAGCCCTCGCACGCCGACATGGTGCGCATGAAATAAAGGCTCACCAAGCCGCAGAAAATGCCCAGCAAAAGGCAGGCAGGCACGCGGTCGAGCGCCCACGGACTGGTAAGCGTAAAATCGAAAAGACTCTTGGAGCCCATCAGGATGTAGGTAAAGCAAGTGGCTGTTACACAACTGATAAGGATAGGCAGCAAGGAAGCCATGCTCAGGTCTACCATCAGCACCTCAAGCGTAAATACGAGTCCGGCAATGGGCGCCTTGAAGATGCCGGCAATGGCTGCGGAAGCGCCGCAGCCCACCAGCAGAATCATGGTTTTCTTGTCCATGCGGAAAATCTGCCCCAGGTTTGACCCGATGGCCGAGCCCGTGAGCACAATAGGTGCCTCGGCTCCCACAGAACCACCGAAACCGATGGTGATGCCTGATGCCACCACCGAAGACCAGCAGTTGTGGGCCTTGAGCTTGGAATTTTTGGTAGAGATGGCATAAAGCACACGGGTGATACCGTGGGAAATGTTATCTCTGACCACATATTTGATAAAGAGCATGGTGAGGTAGATGCCCACTATCGGGAAGAGCAGGAAGAGCAGGTTGTAGGTGCCCTGGTTGAATCCCGAAGTGAGCAGCAGCTGTATTTCGTGCACGATGCCGTGCAGGAAATATCCTGCCACCGACGCCAGAAGGCCGATGACGAAAGCCAGGATAAGGGTCATCTGGCGGTCGGAAATATGCTTTTTCTGCCAATCCACCATTCTTTTCACCCATCCCTCTTTCTGCTCATTGTAATCTAGAATTTCTTCATCCATCTTTGTTTTTGATTTAGAATTCCGATGTAAAATGGAACTTGATGTGCTCAAAATCCTGCTGCGCCATGCTCAGCACGTAGCCCGAATCGGCGAGGAACACGTCGCGGCCCTCAATATCCTTGGCCATGTACTGGTACTTGCGCTTCTTGAAGCTTTCGAGTTCCTTCTCGTCATCTGCCTCTATCCAGCAAGCCTTGTGGAGATGCACAGGCTCCCAGCGGCACTTGGCGTTGTACTCGTTCTCCAGGCGGTACTGGATAACCTCGAACTGCAGCTGACCCACGGTGCCCACGATGCGGCGGCCGTTGAACTGGTTGACGAAGAGCTGCGCCACACCCTCGTTCATGAGCTGCTCCAATCCCTTCTGGAACTGCTTGCTCTTCATCGGGTCATCATTCTCGATGTACTTGAAAAGGAGTGGAGAGAAGCTTGGCAAACCGCGAAAATGCATCTTCTCTCCCTCCGTCAACGTATCTCCAATCTTGAAGATGCCGTTGTCTGGCAAACCAACAATGTCGCCCGGATAAGCCTCGTCAATGGTACTCTTGCGCTGCGCCATGAACTGGGTAGGCGAAGAGAAACGCACGTTCTTATCCAAGCGCACGTGGTAATATGGCTGATTTCTCACAAACTTGCCCGAGCATATCTTGCAGAAAGCGATGCACGAGCGGTGGTTTGGATCAATATTGGCTGTAATCTTGAAGATGAAACCGCTGAACTTTGGTTCTTCCGGCTCCACCAGTCGCTCCTCTGCCTGGGTTGGTCGTGGAGATGGGGCAATATGAACGAAACAGTCGAGGAGTTCCTGAACACCGAAATTGTTCAGCGCCGAACCGAAGAACACTGGGGCTACCTCGGCTGAGCGGTAGGTTTCTTCCTCAAACTCAGGGTAAACGCCGTCTACCAGTTCCAACTCCTCGCGCAGCTGTGCAGCCTCGCGCTCTCCTACCCGCTCATCCAGTTCAGCGCTCTGGATGTCTACCTCTACCTTCTCGGTAACGCGCTGTTTGTTAGGGGTAAAGAGGTTGAGCTGATGCTCGTAGATGTTGTAAACACCCTTGAAACGGGCGCCCTGACCGATAGGCCAGCTCAGCGGACGAACCTTGATTTTGAGCTCTTCTTCCAACTCGTCGAGCACATCAAACGGGTCGCGTCCCTCGCGGTCCATCTTGTTGATGAAGATGATTACCGGCGTATTTCTCATGCGGCACACCTCCATGAGCTTGCGGGTCTGTGCCTCCACACCCTTGGCAGAGTCAACCACGATGATGGCTGAATCAACGGCAGTAAGTGTGCGGTAGGTATCCTCGCAGAAGTCCTGGTGACCTGGAGTATCCAGGATATTCACCTTATAGGGTTCTCCCTCCTGTCCGGCAGGGAGATAATCAAATTCCATTACAGATGTAGATACAGAGATACCACGCTGTTTCTCAATATCCATCCAGTCAGAAGTCGCAGATTTGCGAATCTTGTTATTCTTTACGGCACCTGCCACCTGAATCTGTCCACCGAAGAGCAGGAACTTCTCGGTCAATGTTGTCTTACCAGCATCCGGGTGAGAGATAATGGCAAATGTTCTTCTTCTTTCTATTTCGTTCATCCTGTTGTATATATATATATAATAATGTATATTCTAAAAAAGTAATCACTAATCCCTACATGTCTTCATCATCAAACTTGAGTCCCTCGGTACGGTCTTTGATGTAATAATCGCTGAGCAGACCTATGAAGACGGTAATCTCCTTGATGGCTCTTTCGGTTTCGGGCGTGATTTCCTTCTTCTGCAGGCGCAGCATCATCACGCCGTAGAGGGCGTCGAGGCAGGTTTCAATCTCGTTGAGGTCCTTGTCGCCCCGCTGGCGCAGCTCTACAATGAAAGGCAGCACCTTGTAATATTCGGCATTGTAGATAGGAAACTTGGTACTCTGCAGCAGCATGCCGTGCAGGTCAATGACGTCCTTCAGTATCACCTTATTAATATTAAGGTGTCCTCCCTCGCGCTTTCCCTCCTCGTTCATCATGCGAATCAGGTTGCCGAACCAGTCGAGTTCTTCCTCGCGCTGCTCGGGTGTAAAGTCGAACCGGTCTACATAATTTTTCTTAATGACAGGCAGCGAGCATCCGTAAGCCCGGATGATGTCCTCAATCTGCCACATATATAATAAGTATTCTGCGATACTTTTCTTTCTTAATTCTTGTGCTACAAACATTTTTTTTGTATAAGAAGAAACGAGCTAAAGCCCCTATAAACTATAAACTATTAACTATAAACTCTTTAAAATTCCGGCAGATGATACAGATTGAAAATCGTGCCGAAGAGAGCGATGATGGAGAAGATGATGACCACGCTGCCTATTACCTTATTGATAATGACGATGCCGTTGGTATCAAACTTGTTTCTGATTTTATCGATGAGCCAGGTGAGGCCGAACCACCACATCAGGGCTCCGAAGACGATGCTGAGGTAACCCACGCCCATTTCTACCGGCATATCAGGCACCACGAAGGCAAACTGCGCGAAGGTGGCCATGAAGAGGAACACGATGAGCGGATTGGAGAGCGTTACGAGAAACGCCGTTATGCCGTTGTGCATCAGCGTGCCCTGCTTGTTGCTCGACTTGTGCATGTTCTTCATCGGGTCGCTCTTGAAGCAGTAGATTCCAAACACGAGGAGCATCAGGCTTCCGAAAATCTGAAGATAGAACTTGTTCTCGGAGTTACTCACAAAATCCATCACAAAACTCATGCCCAAGCCTGTGAATAAGGCATATACGATGTCGCTGCATGCGGCACCCACACCTGTTACAAAACCATACCAGCGGCCCTTGTTGAGCGTGCGCTGGATGCATAGGATGCCTACCGGACCCATAGGGGCTGAGGCAAGAACACCGATGACGATTCCTTTGAAAATGAAGTCAAGGATGTTTATCTCAATTGGAAATGCTAAATTCATCTTATTAGTATCGTTACAATTTCTAACAGGCGGCAAAGTTACAAAATTTCGGGCACAAAGCACAATTTTTTCGCCTAAAAGTTCATTTTATTCCCGTTTTTTATATTTTCGGGCATGGATTACACGGATTACACGGATGTTCTACCTATATTATAAACTGAACTTTTGCAGTCTCGCAGAAAAAAAAATCAGGAAATTATAATTTTTTATACATAGAAATAAAGGAGATTCCAAAGTTTTTCTGTATCTTTGCCGTGGTAAAAAATAATTCTAACTAATTTTTAAGATAACATGACAGATAATACACTTAAACCGTACGTAATAGGCCTTGACCTCGGTGGTACAAATTCAGTTTTCGGCATCGTAGATGCACGTGGCGAAATTAAAGCTACCACTGCCATCAAGACTGGCGGTTACCAAAAAGTAGAGGATTACGTAAAGGCAGCCGTAGAAGCCCTCCAGCCTATCATTGATACTGTAGGCGGCATTGACAAAATCAAGGCTATGGGTATCGGTGCACCAAATGCAAACTATTATAATGGAACCATAGAGTTCGCTCCAAATCTTCCTTGGGCACACGACGGAGTTGTGCCACTGGCTGACATGTTCAGCAAATCATTAGGCGGTCTGCCTGTAGGTATGACCAATGATGCCAACGCCGCAGCGCTCGGTGAGATGACTTACGGTGTGGCAAGAGGTATGAAAAACTTCATCGACGTTACACTCGGTACTGGCGTAGGTTCTGGTATCGTTATCAACGGACAGATGGTTTACGGCTGCGACGGATTCGCAGGCGAATTGGGTCACGTAACCATGGTACGTGGCAAAGAGGGCCGTACATGCGGATGCGGCCGTACAGGATGTCTCGAAGCTTACTGCTCTGCCACAGGTGTGGCTCGCACAGCACGCGAGTATCTCGAGAAGAGCGATGAGCCTTCATTGCTCCGCGAGTTGAATCCTGAGGAAATTACATCTTATGATGTGAGCGTTGCTGCAGGCAAGGGCGACAAGCTGGCACTGCGTGTATACGAGTTTACCGGCAAGATGCTCGGTGAGGCTTGTGCTGATTTCGCAGCCTTCTCTTCACCAGAGGCTTTCGTCTTCTTCGGTGGTCTGACCAAGGCTGGCGACCTCATCATGAAACCTATCCAGAAGGCTTATGATGAGCACGTGCTCCGCACCTTCAAGGGCAAGGCTAAATTCCTTGTTTCTACCCTTGATGGTAGTTCTGCTGCCGTACTCGGTGCGAGTGCTGTGGCTTGGGATATGTAAAGATTTTGAAAGATTTAAGAAGGTTATTAGAGGCCTTTCCTCCATTGGGAAGGTACTTTGTTCAGATTAGTTTTCACTCGTGAAACTCGTGAGAGGATTGTAGCGAGGTGGTTTAAATTGTTAAATTGTAAAAGCCTGGCACTCGAGAGAGCGTCAGGCTTTGCATTTTCTTATCATAAACAAAAACCTCAACAACCACCATGCGGTCATGGTGGTCATTAAGGTCATTGGTCATTAAGGTCATTAAGCTTTTTCCAACCAGTTTCTCACCATCTTCTTGCCGTCTGGCGTCAGCACGCTTTCCGGATGAAACTGGATACCATGAATATCATAGTTCTTATGCTTCAGACCCATGATGCAACCATCATCACTTACTGCCGTAACATCCAGACAGTCAGGGAATCCCGAGCGGTCTACCACCCAAGAGTGGTATCTGCCAATCTCTATACGCTTGTCCAACCCGTCGAAAATAACATCGTTGCCAAACTGGGTGCAAGGGGTTGCCACTCCATGATACACCTCAGAAAGATTGGTAAGCTTGGCTCCAAACGCCTCGCCTATGGCCTGATGACCCAGACATACGCCCAGCATCGGCTTGCGGCCTGCATACTTGCGGATAACATCCATCAGCAGTCCCGCCTCCGACGGAATGCCCGGACCCGGACTCAGAATGATCTTGTCGAAGCGTTCCAACTCCGGCAACTGGAACTGGTCGTTGCGGAACACCGTAACATCAGCTCCCAACTCCTTTACCAGATGGGCAAGATTATAGGTAAAGGAATCGTAATTATCTATGATTACTACTTTCATCTTTTGTCATTTATTATTGATTAGTGATTACAACTCTTCAGCAATGTGAATCGCCTTGGTCAGCGCACCGAGCTTGTTGTTACACTCTTCCAGCTCATACTCATCATTGCTCTTTGCCACTACTCCACTACCCGCCTGGAACCAGAGTTCGCCGTTTCGGCTGATGAAGGTACGTATCACGATGGCCTGATTCAGGTCGCCGTTCAGACCGATAAAACCGATACAGCCTCCATAGGCACCGCGGTTGTGAGGCTCCAGCTCTGAGATAATCTGCATCGCTCTCACCTTAGGCGCACCGCTCAGCGTGCCGGCAGGGAAGGTATCAATAAACTCCTTGATGTGGTCGGCATGCTCATCCAGCTCTCCGCTCACACGGCTCACGAGATGGATGACATGACTGTAGAACTGCATGTCCTTGTAGAAATCTACCTTCACCCCATGGCAGTTGCGGCTCAAATCATTGCGTGCCAGGTCTACCAGCATCACGTGCTCAGCATTCTCCTTCGGGTCGTTGCGCAGGAATTCGGCAGCCTTGCGGTCTTGCTCCATATCTCCTGTACGTCGGGTGGTTCCGGCAATCGGGTCGATGAACGCCTTGTTACCCACGATGCGGTTGTGGGTTTCAGGCGAAGAACCGAAGATGCGGAATCCGCCGAAGTCGAAATAGAAGAGGTAAGGCGAAGGGTTGATGCTGCGCAGCGCACGGTAGAGTTTGAAATCATCGCCCTCATATTTCTGCACGAAGCGGCGGCTCACCACAATCTGGAATACATCTCCGCGCAGGCAGTGCTGTATGCAGCGGCGTATGTTGGCCTTGTGCTCCTCATCGGTGAGCGTAGAGGTGGTTTCTCCCACAGGGTGGAAATCGTAAGGCTTCACATTGGCCTTGTTTACCGCCTTGAGCAGGGCTTCGAGCTCTGGAAGTGAAGAGTGTTCACTTTCCTGGAGCGCAATGAGCTCCATGGTGTTGTTGAAATGGTCGAAGACGATGATGTCCTTATACATGATGTAATAGATGTCGGGCGCATCATTCTTCTCCATGGTGGTATCCTTGACCGGGATATTCTCAAAATATCTCACCGCATTGAAGGTGGTGAATCCGTAGAGTCCGCAGAACTCCTTGCTCTCGCCCTCAACATGGAAGGAAGAGATGAAGTCGTTGATACTCTTTGAGATGGCGAGTTTGCACTCCTCGCCCTTACCGGCACCAAAGGCAGGAAGCTGCTCTTTCTCTACTCTTCCGTCGGGATAGGTCTTGATGACCTCACCATGACTCACGGCTATGCTTGCCAGCGGATGCACACCGATGAAGGAGCGCGAATTCTCGGAGCCATGATAGTCGGAACTCTCCATCAGAGCCGACTGCGGATAAATATCTCTCAGCCGCATGTAGACTCCCACCGGCGTATAGAGGTCGGCGAGAATCTTGCGGGTAACTGTCTTGTAACTAAACTTTGCCATTTTAAAAATTAAATCTTTGCTATTAGAAGTTTCCGTACTCTCCTGCCATTTCCTTATGGCTCAAATACGTTTCTACATCCTTGTCGCCACGGCCTGACACGGTGAGCACCACCACATCATCCTTTTTGAACTTCATCTTCTTCAGGGCTGCCACGGCGTGCGCACTCTCAATGGCTGGAATGATGCCCTCCATGCGGGTGAGCTCGTAACCGGCGTAGATGGCCTCATCGTCCTTGATGGCGAGCACATGGCTTCTGCCCGATGTGGCAAGGTCGGCGTGCATAGGGCCGATGCCCGGATAGTCGAGACCGGCACTGATGGTGAAGGCTTCCTCTATTTGTCCGTCCTCGGTCTGCATCACGAGGGTACGGGCTCCGTGGATGATGCCTTCTGTGCCGCAGTGCATGGTGGCAGCGGTGTAGTCGGTATCTATTCCGTGACCGGCAGCCTCAGCCAGATAAATCTTCACGCGGTCATCATCAATGTAGTGGTAGATGGTTCCGGCAGCGTTGCTTCCGCCACCCACGCAGGCGATGAGGTAATCAGGATAGTCGCGGCCTATCTTCTCCTCCAACTGCCATTTCAGTTCTTCACTGATGACGCTCTGCATCTTGGCAACAATGTCTGGATAAGGGTGCGGACCCATGGTAGAACCTACGATGTAGAAGGTATCCTGCGGGTGGCAGCACCAGTCGCGTATGGCCTCAGAGCAGGCATCGCTCAGCGTCATGTTGCCGGTGCGCACAGGGTTCACCTTGGCTCCCAGCATCTTCATGCGCTCTACGTTGGTATGCTGGCGCTCCACATCGGTGGCACCCATGAAAATCTCACACTTCATGTTCATCAGGGCGCATACCGTAGCGGTAGCCACACCGTGCTGTCCGGCTCCGGTTTCGGCAATGATGCGGGTCTTGCCCATCTTCTTGGCCATGAGAATCTGACCGATGGTGTTGTTGATTTTGTGTGCACCGGTATGGTTCAGGTCCTCGCGCTTCAGATAGAGCTGGCATCCGTACTTCTCGCTCATGCGCTTGGCATAATAAAGAGGTGAAGGACGGCCCACATAATCTTTGAGCAGCGCGCGGTATTCCTTCTTGAACTCCTCGCTCTCAATGATTGGCTTGTAAGCCTGCTGCAACTCGGTTACACATTTATATAATATCTCAGGAACATAAGCTCCACCGAATTTTCCAAAAAATCCTTTTTCGTCAACTTGATACATAATACTTAGTTTATAATTTATAATTTACAGTTTATAGGGCAAGCCTGCTATACGGCGAAGCCGCTGTTAACTATCAACTATTAACTACTTTTTGAGGCACTCAAAAAGCCTATCTAAAGCCTTATCCGGATCACCGGTTTCATTGAGCAGGGTTACAAACTTGCTGCCGATGATGGCTCCCGCCGCATTGTCCTGCGCACTGGTAAGCGTCTGCTTATTGCTGATGCCGAAACCTATCATGCGAGGGTTGCGCAGATTCATGCCGTTGATGTGATTGAAATAAGCCAGCTTGGCATCGCCGAAACTGCTCTGGGCGCCCGTGATGCTCGCGGAGCTGACCATGTAGATGAAACCATCGGTATGCTCATCGATGAAACGGATGCGCTCCTCGCTGGTTTCTGGCGTAATCATCATGATGACACGGATGTCATACTTGTCGGCAATGGGTTTCACCACCTTCAGATAATCATCAAAAGGAAGGTCTGGGATGATGGTGCCGCTCACGCCGCTCTCTACGCAGCTCTTGAAGAAAGCCTCAATGCCGTAGTGCATGATTGGGTTCAGATAACCCATCAGCACGAGTGGAAGCTGCACTTCATCCTTGATTTCCTTCAACTGGGCGAAGAGTTTCTTCACCGTCATTCCGTTCTTCAGAGCCACGGTTCCGGCACTCTGGATAACAGGACCATCAGCCAACGGATCACTGAAAGGGATTCCTACCTCAATCATATCTATCCCCTTGCGCTCCATCGCCTTAATTACATCACCGGTACCTTCCAAAGTTGGGCATCCGGCGCAGAAATACAAGCTCAAAAGCTTGCGGTCTTTATTGTTTGCAAATAATGCATTTATCTTATTCATTTTTTTACCTTTTTACTTTTTTACCTTTTTACCCTTTTACCTTTTTACCTTTAAATAGCCTTTTTACTTTTTTACCTTTTTACTTTTTTACCTTTTTACTTTTTTACCTTTAAAAGTAATTCCTTGAGTTTCTCTACATCCTTCACCCCCGGTTCTGTCTCAAACCTGGAGTTGAGGTCGATTCCTACGCACCGAGGATGGTGGAAAGACAGGATGCGGGAAGCATCTTCCGGACCGATGCCGCCACTCAGCAGGAATGGAACATCGCCATCATATTCATCCAGAACCTGCCAGTCAAACTGCTGACCACTTCCGCCCACCGTCTTACATTTGGTGTCGAAAAGAAAGTAGTCAACAGCGCCTACATATTCCTTATATTTCTGAATGTCCCCCGCAGTGGAAACACTGATGGCCTTGATTATCTTCATATTCCCCTTTGCTGCACGCAGCTGCTCACACAGTTCCCTGCTCTCGTTCCCATGCATCTGCACCGCATTCAGGGAGAATGAATGAATCTTGTCCAATATCGTGGAAACGGAATCATTCACGAAGACTCCCACTCTGCACACATTGCGGTCAGCATCAGAGCGAGCTACCACCTGACTGGCATACCGTGGAGACTTAGGATAGAAGATGAATCCCATCATATCTACGCCGAGTTGCGCAACCTGCTTTACATTATCAGGTTCACGCATTCCACAAACCTTTACTAACATTTTCTTTATTGTTTATTCTTCATTAAAGCTTTTGCCCTTACAGGGCGCCTTGCTAATTGCCTTTATACCCAGGGCGATGCCCTGGGCTAGGAGCTTCTGCCCTTTCAGGGCGTTAGGAGCAAACAATCCTATAATTTAGAAATAAATTCTGCAAGCGCCACGCCCGGGTCTGCCTGTTTCATGAACTGTTCGCCCATCAGGAAACCTCTGAAGCCGCCTTCTTCTCTCAACCGGAGAACCGTCTGCGGGTTAGAGATACCACTCTCGCTCACCCTGCACACATCCTTCGGGAGTTTCTCTGCCAATCTGAAGCTGTTCTCTACATCCGTAAAGAAGGTTCCGAGATTTCGGTTGTTGATGCCGTACATATCCGGTTCCAGTTCAGCATACTCGAAGTCGTGCTCATTATGCATCTCGAGCAGCACCTCCATGCCCAGCTGGTGAGCCATGTTCATGAGTTGCTTACACTCCTCCCTGGTCAGGCAGGCCGCAATGAGCAGCACGGCAGAAGCTCCGCAGTATCTCGCCTGCAGCAGCTGGTATTCCTCAACCACGAAGTTCTTATATAAGATAGGTAGGGTAACGCCCACGTGGCGCGCCTCCTGAATATACTCATCATATCCTCCGAAGTAATCAATGTCGGTGAGGATGCTGAGCGCCGAGGCTCCGTTCTGCTGGTAGGCGAGCGGGATGATGCTCGGCTTGCCTTCCTGCTTGATCCAGCCCTTGGAAGGCGATTTGCGCTTGAACTCAGCGATGATTCCCGTCTCCGAGTTCATCAGCGCCTCCTTCATGCTTCCGCCCGGCACCCGTCCCCCATCCTCCTGCATCTTCTGCTCGGTGAGGGTTATCATCTGCCGCGGCTGGATGAAGCGCTTGCGCTGCTCAATCTCTATTCTTTTATGAGCTACAATTTCCTCTAATATATCAGCCATTTCTTTCGTTTTTACTTTTTACTTTGAACTTTGAACTTTATGATTACCTTTGCTTCCTAAAAACGGGAGCCAAGAGCCAGGAGCAAAGAACCAGGAGCAAAGAACCATGTCCCCCTCCGGTCCCCGTTCCCTGCGATTCCATCGCAGGTCCCCCTCTCCTCAGCAGTCTTTCGCCTTGCCCTTTATCTGTTTATCTCTACGAACTTCTTAAAGGTAGCGAGTGCCTTACCCGAGTCGATGCTCTCTCTAGCAATTTCCACGCATTCCTCAATGCTCTTCTGACCTTTCTCCATTACCTGGATGCCGAAGGCTGCATTGGCGAGAACGATGTTCTTCTGGGCTGGGAGCGCACGGTTTTCAAGCACCGCATCAAAGATATCCTTAGCCTCTTCCTCTGTAGCTCCACCTCTCACCTCTTCTGGCTTGGCAATCTCGAAACCGAGATCCTGAGGCTTGAAAATCTTCTCATAGCTGTTGGTGGTTACCTTGAAGTCACTGGTGAGCGAAATCTCATCATATCCGTCAATGCTGTTCACAATGCCGTAATCTATGCCCAACTTCTGGTAAACCTGATTGTAGAGGCGCATCTGGTCGAGATTGGCTACACCCAGCAACTGGCACTTAGGCTGACTAGGATTGACAAGAGGACCTAACAGGTTGAACACGGTAGGAAACTGCAAAGCCTTGCGGATAGGACCAACAAACTTCATTGCCTTGGCGAAGAGCTGGGCATGCAGATAAACGATGCCTGCCTCGTTGATGCTGCGGTTCAGCTTGTCCATGTCGTCGGTAAACTGGACACCATGGTTCCTGATGACGTTGCTGGCGCCGCTCACCGAGGTAGCCGCATAGTTGCCGTGCTTTGCCACCTTGTAACCCGCACCCGCAATGACGAAGCAGGAGGTGGTAGAAATGTTAAAGGTATTCTTGCGGTCACCACCTGTTCCCACCACGTCAATGTAGCGGTCGCAATCCAGGATGGCTGGCACACCAGTGGCAAGAATTCCGTCACGGAAACCGAGCAGTTCATCTACCGTTACGCCTCTCATCTGCAAACCGGTGAGCAGGGCTGTAATCTGTTCCTCAGGAAATTCACTCTTGGTGATTCCTACAATGATGTCGCGGGTTTCCTCACGGGAAAGTTCCTCGTGGTTCAACATTCTGTTCAAAATGTCCTTCATTTCCATAGTTAATATCTCCTATATTTTTATTTTTCGTTGTAAAAAGAAAAAGGGACCTGTCGTAAGTTACGGCAGGCCCCTAGTATATTATGTTGTTCACATCTACATACGGCGTCTCGACTCACGACTTTTGGAATCTTGAGTTACGCCACCACCATGATGTAGATACGAATGTATTCATATTGCTTTTTCTTTTAATTGTTTGTTACTACCAAAAACGAGGCGTTTCTTTCTTTTTAACGAAAAGATTCTCCTTCGTTCTTCATTTCTACTGCAAAAGTACAGTTTTTCTTTTAAACTACAAACTTTTTGTCGAGAAATTTTAAGATTTAACACTATTTTATCATCTAAATCACCATTTCGCCCACTTTTCCTTCCCCTTCTCTCCCCTATACCTTATTATATATAGGGAGAAAGAAAAAAAATATTTCATTATATTTAGGGAGAAAAGAAAAAATATTTCGCCGAAATGTAATAATCTGCCAGACGTGCCGTTATTTATCTAGAGGACAGGTAACAGGCGGTGGAAAACTCCACAGAAAGTAATGCCAGTTCTTGAAAGCAACAGATAAAAGTAGTATTCATTCAAAAAAAGATTCATGCCTATGAAGCAAGTTTTTACACCAAAGAAAATGAGACCTTCGGCTCAGACCATCTACTTCATCAAGCAGATAGCCTACTCCTATCATACCATGGTGCAAAATGGGAAGCTAAAGGTGTGCTATCCTAACTAAAAGAAGAAGAAAGATGAAAACAATGATATCCCCTTCGTTGCTCTCAGCCAACTTCATTGACCTGAAGAGCGACATAGAAATGATTAACAAGAGTGAGGCCGACTGGCTCCACCTCGACGTGATGGACGGCGTCTTCGTGCCCAACATTTCGTTCGGATTCCCTGTGCTCGAAGCCGTGAGCAAGGTGTGCACCAAGCCCCTCGACGTACACTTCATGATTCAGCATCCGGAAAATTACATTGAGCAGACAGCCAAGCTTGGCGCCATGATGATGAATGTGCACTACGAGGCTTGCACCCATCTGCACCGCACCATCCAGCAGATTCATGCAGCAGGCATGAAGGCAGGTGTCACCCTCAACCCTTCTACCCCGGTATGCGTGCTGGAAGACATTATCTGCGATGTGGACATGGTACTGCTGATGAGCGTAAACCCAGGCTTCGGCGGACAGAAATTCATCGAAAACACCATCAAGAAGGTAGGCCGTCTGCGCCAGCTCATCAAAGAGAGCGGCAGTCAGGCACTCATCGAGGTTGACGGAGGTGTGCAGGCAGAAACTGCCCCAAGACTGGTGAAAGCCGGAGTAAACGTGCTGGTAAGCGGAAGTTATGTGTTCAAGAGCACAGACCCTTATGCTACCATCCATGCCCTGAAAGAACTCCACTAACCGAGATCCAGGTAAATATTGTGCTCCTTAGCCATCTTACGGAGGTTAAGGAGCGCATAACGCATTCTTCCCAGACTCGTATTGATGCTCACATTAGTGCACTCGGCAATTTCCTTGAAAGACATCTGCTGATAATAACGCATGAAAACCACTTCGCGTTGTGGAGCCGGCAAAAAATCTACCAGTTTCTTCACATCACGGAGAATCTGCTTGCGTACCATCTCCTGCTCGGCACAATCTGCCTGAAAATCTTCACCACGCAAACACGAAAGATCATTATCATTAGCCTGTTCTACCATGCGGAATACACAATGACTGCGGTAACCGTCAATGATTACATTATGGGCAATGCGGATTAACCACGAAAGAAATTTGCCCGAACAGGAATACTGGCCAGCATGCAAACGACTGATTGCCTTCACAAATGTCTCCTGGAAGATATCATTCGCCAGATCCTCATCGTGAACCACGAAAAGAATATAAGAGAACAACTTCTCCTCGTTGCGGGAAAGCAACAGGTCAAAAGCTCTGTTGTCGCCCCCGACATAAGCCAAGGCCAACTCTTCGTCTGTCATATTATTGAGTTTTCTCATTTTCTTAATCTATTTATGTTAAGTAAATGTCTAAATCAATAGGCTTCCTAGATTTTATTGTGTTAATAATATTAAATATCGTTGCAAAGGTAACATTTTATTTTGAAAACACCAAACTTTTTGGCAAAAACATTTATTTTTAACATTACCCGTACTTGTTTTCCAAATAAAATTCGTAACTTTGCACCGATGTGTTAAGCATCAAACCCAACAAACGAATAAACTGATTCATACAAACGAATAAATACATTTAAAAATCATAAAACTAGAACAAAGACAATGAAGAAATTCTTTAAGACCCTACTCGTTGCTCTGCTCCTCATCCCTACCTGCGCTTGGGCAGATAATGGATGGAACGATGCTGAATATCAGCGCATTGAACAGAGCATACAGTTGCCTAACATCAAGCAGGCAACCAAGAAGTATGTAATTTCTGCCTATGGAGCCAAGCAGAAAGCTTCGGCTGCACAGAACCAGAAGGCAATCAACAAACTCATCGCCCTCGTCTCTAAGAAAGGTGGCGGTACCGTAGTCATACCAAAGGGTACCTGGCGCACAGGAGCCATTGAGATGAAGAGCTTCGTAGAACTGAATCTCGAAGAAGGGGCCGTACTGCAGTTTGCCTTTGAGCCAAAGCTCTATCCGCTGGTTCGCACCGCATGGGAAGGACTGGCATGCTGGAACTACTCTCCATGCATCTACGCCTACAAGGTTTCCGACATCGCCATTACCGGTAAAGGTACCATCGACGGAGGAGGCAACAATGATACATGGTGGCAGTGGAACGGCAACCCTTACTTCGGATACAAGGAGGGCGTAACCAAGGAACACCAGAAGATGGGCTCCCGCGCCAGACTGCAGAAAATGGCAGAAGACGGCGTGCCTTTTGATGAGCGTAAGTTCGGTATGGGACAGGGTCTCCGCCCTCAGCTCGTCAACTTCGTACGCTCTGAGCGCATCCTCATCAAGGACGTAAAGATGATCAACTCGCCTTTCTGGGTGATGCACCCTCTGCTCTGCAAGGACATCACGGTAGACGGCGTAACTGTTTGGAACGAAGGACCTAACGGAGACGGATGCGACCCTGAGGCATGCGAGAATGTACTCATCCAGAACTGTATCTTCCACACCGGCGACGACTGCATCGCCATCAAGAGCGGACGAAACAACGACGGTCGTCTCTGGAGCAAACCATCCAAGAATATCATCATCCGCAACTGCCGCATGGAAGACGGACACGGTGGCGTAGTCATCGGTTCTGAGATTTCAGGCGGATGCGAGAATGTATACGCCGAGAACTGCGAGATGGACTCTCCTCACCTGGAGCGCATCCTCCGCATCAAGACCAACAACTGCCGCGGCGGACTCATCCAGAACATCCACATGCGCAAGGTTACCGTAGGACAGTGTAAGGAAGCCGTGCTCAAAATCAACCTCGACTATGAGCCAAGAGAGGCTTGCTACCGCGGATTTGAACCTACCGTGCGCAACGTGAGCATGGAAGATGTTACCTGCCAGAAGAGCAACTACGGTGTGCTCATCATCGGTGGAAACAAGGTAGAAAACGTATACGACATCAACGTAAAGAACTGTAAGTTCGACGGTGTAATCAAGCAGCCTACCAAGGTTACCGGCAAGACAAGAAACGTGAAGTTTGACAACCTCATCATCAACGGCTCCCTGGTTCTCAACAAGGAAGACCGTCCTTACCAGACCTACTCAGAGTGGCTCACCCACAGCGAGATGCAGCGCGTGCCTCAGTCTTACCTGCTCGACTTCAGCAAGAAGCCAAAGTGGAGCTACGTAATGGGCATTGAGATGGAAGGTATGCTCGACACCTACCTCCACTACAAAGGCGGAAAGAGCACCTTCAAGGGAGCAGACGCCGAAGACAACAACGAGGCAATCATCAACTACCTGAAAGAATATCCAGCCAAGATGATTGACGAAAAGGGAAACATCACAGGCTACAAATATGAGGATTTCAACCTCGACAATGTGCGCACCGCGAAGTTCATCCTCCGCATGCACAACCTCTTCCCTAGCAAGAGCAGCGAACTGGCACTGAAGACGCTCTTCAAGCAGTTGCAGAACCAGCCTCGCACCAAGGAAGGCGTTTACTGGCACAAGGCAATCTACGCCAACCAGGTATGGCTCGACGGCATCTTCATGGGTCTGCCTTTCTACTGCAACTACGCCGTTCAGAACCTCAAGCCTAAGAAGGCGAAGAAGATTCTCGACGATGCGGTAGACCAGATTGTGAAGACCGACCTGCGTACCTACGACGAGAAGACCCAGCTCTGGAAGCATGCTTGGGACGAAACCCACAGCCAGTTCTGGGCAAACAAGGAAGACGGAAAGAGCCAGCATACCTGGGCAAGAGCCCTCGGATGGTACGTCATGGCAATGACCGAATGCCTCGACGCCATGCCAGAAGATTATGCGCGCCGCGGCGAAATCATCACCTTATTAAATAAGGCAATGAAGAGCGTGGTGAAATACCAGGATAAGAAGACGGGCGTATGGTACGACGTGATGGATGTAAAGGATCCTCGCAACTACCTCGAGAGCACCGCTTCAAGCATGTTTGCCTATGTTCTCCTCAAGGGTTACCGCAAGGGATACCTCGGCAAGGAATATCAGGAAGCTGGTATCAAGGCTTATGAGGGTATCCTGAACAACTTCATCAAGGTAAACCCAGACAAGACCATCAGCCTTACCCGCTGCTGTGCTGTCAGCGGACTCGGCCCTGGACCTGGCCCATACGTAAAGAAGCCAAACTACAAGCGCGACGGCAGCTTCAACTATTACATGAGCGAGCCTATCCGCGACAATGATGCCAAGGGTGTAGGTCCTTTCATCTGGGCTAGTCTGGAAATGGAAATGCAGGGGTTTAATAAGTAAACTGCTAAGATTTGAATACATCATTTTAAAAATGAATAACAAGAAGATATTAACAAGTATGGCAGCAGCACTCATGAGTGCTGCTGCTTTGGCACAAACTCCTGCCTTTCCGGGCGCAGAAGGTCACGGAAGATACGTAACCGGCGGAAGAGACGGAAAAGTAGTACATGTAACCAACCTCAACGACAGCGGAACAGGTTCTTTCAGAGAGGCTGTAAAGTCTGGTAAGAGAATCATCGTCTTCGATGTGGCTGGCGTCATCGCCCTGAAGTCTGATCTCAAGATAGGTGACAACATCACCATCCTCGGACAGACTGCCCCATCTCCGGGCATCACCCTCAGATATTACACCGTTCAACCGGGCAACAACAACATCATCCGTTTCCTCCGCATACGCCGCGGAGAGGAAAAGAACATCAATGACGGTGCGGATGCTACCTGGCAGCGCAACAAGACTGGCATCATCTTCGACCACTGTTCCTTCAGTTGGAGCATAGATGAGGTGGCTTCATTCTACGACAACAACAATTTCACCATGCAGTGGTGTACCGTTGCCGAAAGTCTCACCAATCCGGGCCACTCTAAGGGAGCACATGGTTACGGAGGCATCTGGGGAGGTAAGCTTGCCAGCTTCCACCACAACTTCATAGGTCATCTCATGAACCGCGGTCCGCGTTTTAATGGTGCAAGATACGGATGGACAGGCTACAACAGCAACAAGAATTATTCTACCTACCAGTGGAAGAACACAGTGCAGGCTGAAAACGTAGACTTCCGCAACTGCGTGATGTATAATGCGCAGGGCACCTGCTACGGAGGTCCGGGCGGCGGACAGATTAACATCGTGAACAATTACTATAAGGCAGGGCCTAGCCAGAGTTTGAAAGGTACAACCCAAAATGGTATCAAGGTAGACGTAAGCACAGGCAAGGAAAGAGGAAACCAAGAGCGAATTACCCTGGTAACCGTATCAACCAACAGTAATTCCGACAAGAATCATCCAGAGTTCTACGAAATGACCAGCAGATACTTTATCAATGGCAACACCACGGAAACCACCAAAGGATCTGTTACAAAGAACAAAGACTGGAAGGGCGTAAGCTACGACAAGGGTACTTATACTTACAATGATGAGATTTATTCAGCCGACAAGAAGAATCTTTATGGTGATGCGGTAGAACATACGACCATCAACGGAGTTTCCTGTGTCAAGATCAAGATGGATGCTCCTGCTCCAACAGGAGAGGTTACCACCCACTCTGCTACAGAATCCTTCAGCAAGGTACTGGCATACAGCGGAGCCTCACTCTACCGCGATGAGATTGATGCGCGCTACATGGAAGAGGCTAAGACTGGAACAGCCAAGTATAAGGGAAGCATTACCCAATCACCTGGCATCATCGACAAGGTGGCAGATGTAAACGGTTACACCGAGGCTAACTTCGGCACCGCTACTCGCCCAGCCGACTTCGACACCGATAAGGACGGAATCCCAGATTCATGGGAGACAGCCAATGGTCTGGATCCAAACGACGCCACAGATGCCCTCACCTACTCGCTTGACAGCAAGGGTTACTACACCAACCTCGAGGTTTACGCCAATTCGCTGGTTGAGGACATCATGAAGCAGGGCAATGCTGATGCCGAGAACAAGGTAGATGAATACTATCCTGCATGGAAGAATCCTACAGGCATCTCACAAATCACCGGTTCCAATCCAAGTGAGTTGGTCAAAGTAACGTATTACAGCCTCAACGGCACCCTCCTTTCTGCTCCTCAAAAAGGAATCAACGTCCGCAAGATGTTGTTTAAGAACGGAAAGACCGTAACGGATAAGGTAATAAAGGAATAAACAAAAAACTCTTATAAACAAAAAGGGCATTCCCTCCATTTGGGAATGCCCTTTTGTTTTATCTGTTTACACAATCTGTTACTTTACATACTTCTTACCGTTCTTGATTACCAAGCCCTTGTAAGAGTCAGAAACCTGCTGACCAGCGAGGTTGTATGTCTTACCAGCCTTAGCAGAATCAATACTAATGTTTGAAATGCCGGTAGATACACCCACATTGAACCAAATACCATGCAAAGCAACATCTGCACCTGCAGACTTATCCTCCTTAACACCTGTAATTCCTACGGTATAACTCTTAGACTTGTCCAACTGAACCTTAACTACAGCAGTATTTCCTGGCGCTGTAATTTCATCCTTTTCTACTGTAGTACCATCAGCAGCAGTTGCTACTACAGAAACATAACGAGAATCACCACTAGAAGTTGTAACACCATACACTTCAATATTATCAACTCCAGTAATAGCCATTGTGAATGCTTTCTTTTCATTATCTTTCTTCAAACCGATTCCATCCAGCTTTACAGCACCTTCACCTTTCTCTTCCTTAGTCTGAGGGTCAATGCTGCCTTTCTTGCCATTTGCTGCAGTTGTACCACTACCTGCTGCAATCCATCCTTCAGCAATACCAGCCTGAACATTTGCCTGTGAAGTCTGCAAGAAAGTATTCGCTGTGAATACCTTTGCTGTCTGAGCGTTCATACTTGCTGCCATGGCGACAGCTGCAATAAGAGTAAAGAATTTCTTCATAATCGTTTATTTTTAAGTTTATAAATTAAATTTAGTTGATGAATAACTGTAATGCAGTTTAATTCATTTGCTAGTTCTTTTCGGTGGCAAAAATAATAAATCATTTTGAGAATCTCAGAAAAACATGAACCAAAATGAACTAAAACTACGAAAACGTTTACGTAACTTTTAGAGCAAAACAAAAACAAAAACACCTTAAATAAAAATAATAAGTGTATTTTTGCACTTACAATCTTAAAGATAGAAAGTATAAATAATAAGTATAACAACCTAAAAGGCAAACAAATGAAAAAGAATCTACTCAGATTTGGGCTCTCACTCATTGCCCTGTTTGTTATGGTAGTGGCAAATGCGCAAACCTACCAGAACGAAGAAGCTAGCGTTTCATGGCCGTTTAATGACGCCAACTACGCTACGCAGTACACTAAATCACCAGTAAATGGTTTCAGTCTGGTTTCCGTAAACACCGGTGACTTGAAGTATTCTCTCAAGACATCACAGACTACAAAAGACAAAGACGGAAACAAGATGGTCATGGCTGGTTTCGGTCCTGTTGGAACAACAAAAGCTGTAGAATGGACCGTAAAACCTAGCAAAGGACTAACATTTACCCCAACCTCTATCAGTACCTACGTAAACCGATTCGGTACAGATTCAGAAAATGGAGTAACCGTAACCGCCAAACTTAGCGACGGAACTTCTGTAGACTTGGGTAATTTCACCGCATTAAGAGAGAACAAGACAACAGAGACTGACAAGTTTTCGAAAAATGAAAACCTGACCAACCACATCGTCATCCAGCTCACTGCTGACCAGCAAGCCAAACTGACATCAGCTGAAGGCTTCACGCTGAGCTGCACCGTTGGCGTTGGCTCTACTAAGCAGCAAGGCTTTGCCGATGTACACATCAATGGTCTTCTGAACGGAACCATTGAAAAGGTTGCACAGTATACCCTGTCAGCTGCTGTATCAAATGCAGGAGCAGGAACCATCAAAGTATCTCCTTCTGGTACAGTATTTGACGCAGAAACACAAATCACCGTAACTGCGACAAAAAATTTCGGCTACAAATTTGTCAATTGGACAGATGCCAATAATAAGGTAGTATCTACAGATGAAGAATATACCTTCTCTATCTCTGCCAACACAGCATTGAAGGCAAACTTTGAGAAGATAAACACCTACGCTTTGGATTACAAGGTAGAAGGTGGTGCAAAAGACTATATGGTAAGCGCAACTCCTGCCCCAACCGTTGTTAACGGAAAGAATATGTATGAAGAGGGAACAGAAGTAACCCTCACAGCCAGCAGCAACGACATCCTCACCTTTACCAACTGGAATGATGGTGAAACAGGAGCAGAACGCAAAATAAAGATGAATGTCGACCAATCATACACTGCTGCATATTCTGCAAAAGACTTCATCGCAGGCTGGGACTTCTATAAGTCAGCAAGAGAAGGTCGTACAGCAGACTTCGCTGCAGAAGACAACGATGTAGACCAGCTCATCCTGCGCGATGCAGACGGAAATACATACACATGGCTCGACAAGAGCAACAGTGCTGGCGGCTACGAAGGAAAGAATGCAGCTGTAAACTGGACCTCCAAGAAAACCAAGGCACTGGGCGAAACCTATTGGCAGACCAAGGTCAACGCAACAGCCTTCACCGATATCAAGGTAAAGAGCAGTATGCTCTACAATTATAATGCATACGAAACATATAATGTGGAATACTCTCTCAACGGCACCGACTGGACCAAGGTAGGCGCCATCAAGATGCCAGGAACCAAAGCCTGGACCGATGGCGAGTTCACTCTCCCAGCCGATGCAAACAACAAGGCAGAAGTATACATCCGCTGGATTGCCGACAAGACTTCTTCCATCAAGGGAGCAACAGGCGACAACGACGGAATCTCTATCACAAATATCTACATCACAGGTACTGCCCAGCTCGTTAACGACGGCAAGGCCCCTGTACTCGTAAGCACCATACCAGCAGAAGGCGCAACCAACGCATCTGCCAACGGCAAGATTGTACTGACTTTTGATGAGAAGGTAAAACTCACCGACAACGCTGCAGCCACTCTCGGAACAGCAAAGATAGAAGGAACAGTATCAGGCAAGACCATCACCTTCGCATACAAAGGCTTGAACTACGCTACAGCTTATACCTTCACACTCGCTGCAGGTTCGGTAGCCGATTTGACAGACAATGCCACAGACCAGGCAATTGTTCTGAACTTTACTACCAAGACCAAGCCAGCAGTAACCAAAGCACTCTACGACTTCATCATACCAACCGACGGAGACTTCAAGGCAGCACTTGATGCAGCAGCTAAGCGTACAGATACTAGCAAGCGTTTCCGCATCTTCATCAAGCAGGGCGACTACAAGATTCCTGCTGACGAGAAGAGTAAGGTAACAGGTAGCGACGGCAAGAGTTATGCTAACCCAACCATTTATATGAATACGCCAAACGTATCTATTATCGGTGAGGGCATGGACAACACCTCACTGACCAACACCGTTCCAAACTCAGGCCAATCAGCCAACGTATTGGAAGGTATCGGCAAGGGTGACGTACTCTGCTTGCAGAAGGGAGCAACAAACACCTATTTCCAGGATCTGAAGATGTACAGCAGTATGGGTGATGCCAAAGGTCGCGACATCGTACTCAACGACCAGAGCAACAAGACCATCTGTAAGAACGTAAACCTCTGGGCTTACCAGGACACCTACGTATCAAACAACCAGAACGGTAAATTCTACTTCGAAGACGGAATCCTTCGTGGTCGTACCGACTACCTCTGCGGTAAGGGTGATGTATATTATAATAATGTAGAACTCTGGATCTGTGAAAAGGGAGGCTATCTCGCAGTTCCTTCTCAGCCTAAGAAGTATGGCTACATCTTCAAAGACTGTACTATCAAGGATGCTACTGCGGCAAAAGACCTAAACGGCAACTACACCTTGGGACGTCCATGGGGCAAAGGCACACCTATTGCACTCTACATCGACACCAAGATGGAAGCTATCCCATCAGCAGCAGGATGGAACGAGATGAGTGGCGGTTACCCTAAGCGTTTCGCTGAATACAACTCATACACATCAACAGGTAGCGTAGTAGACCTCAAGGACAGAAAGAAAGTTTACGATGCCTACGATTCAAAGGATGGTGACAATTATGTAAACCGTCGTAATGAAACAGCAGGAGACCCTATCCTCACAGCAGAGGAAGCTGCAACCTACACCATTGAAACAGTAATGGGTCAGGATGATGACTGGGATCCAACTGCAGCGACCGAGCAGGCATCAGCACCTAGCAACGTTAAGCTGAACGGTACAACCCTCGCTTGGGACAACAACGACTACGCTCTTCTCTGGGCAGTTTGCAAGAATGGTAAGGTGGTAGATTTCACCATCAAGCCAACCTATCTCGTAGATGATGCTTCAGCAACATGGAGTGTACGTGCAGCCAACGAGATGGGCGGACTGAGCGAAGCAACAGCAGCAGTCCTGAGCACCGGCATACAAAACATCGCCTCAGCTACAGATGCAGCAGTCATCAAGACCGCCATCTTCGCAGCCGACGGCACCCAGCTCTCAAATCTTCAGAAGGGTATCAACATCATAGTGAAGACCCTGGCAGATGGCAGCAAGAAGACAAGCAAGGTCATCGTAAAGTAAAGAAACAGAGACCATAAGTAATTAGATTGACAGATAACTTTCGGAGTGCAATATCCCCATCCTCTTCAGAAGGGTGCCGGATATTGCACTTTTTTTGTTCCCTCAGCTTCTGAAACAGCAGAAACGGGAACTGAGAAAACAGACCGTCGAAATGTAAAAAACAGGTCATTTACGCAAAAATCTGTAAACGTTTACGTATTTTTTTACCCCCAATATACCTATATTCTCATATTTTTTATATACTTTTGCAACAAGAAAACCAAGACTTAGCTATTGCTACGCATCCAGGTTGCCCCCACCGGAGCCTTCGGGTTCCAAGAGGAACATCCCTTCAGCAAGCATCTGCTCAGAACTGGAATTCTACTTAAAAACATTAAGAAAAAACATTAGAAAATTAGTAATTTAGAATAAGTTTTATCTAAACCTAAAGTGTATGTCTGGTAATTTTAGAAAAAAGAAAATTGCTTTGGCAGGCGCACTGATGTTCGTAGTAACAAGTGTATCTGCACAAACAGTAAAAGGCGTTGTTACTGACAATACAGGTGAGCCTATTATCGGCGCCTCTGTCATGGAGGTTGGTCAAGCAGGTAATGGTGGTATCACTGATATTGATG